>Ga0307978_1000177_pt1 | contig 57662 bp, 55 predicted proteins | sample OrgLakmetage1056_FD_203151 | JGI IMG/M metagenome (GOLD analysis project Ga0307978, IMG submission 203151) | Saline water microbial communities from Organic Lake, Antarctica - #1056 | ecosystem: Environmental > Aquatic > Non-marine Saline and Alkaline > Saline | place: Antarctica: Organic Lake... | reverse complement strand
GCTGCCCAACGGCAACCGCATGATCCTGCTGTCCGAAGGCCGTCTGCTGAACCTCGGCAACGCGACGGGGCATCCCAGCTTCGTGATGAGCGCGTCCTTCACCAACCAGGTGCTGGCGCAGATGGAGCTGTGGTCGAAGGGCGAGCAGTACGAGAACAAGGTTTACGTCCTGCCCAAGCATCTCGACGAGAAGGTCGCCCGCCTGCATCTGGAGCGCATCGGCGTCCGCCTCACCGAGCTCGCCCCCGACCAGGCCGCCTATATCGGCGTCAAACCCGAAGGCCCCTTCAAGCCCGATCAGTATCGCTACTGATCACGGTGCAAAAAGCCCGCTGGCCGGGGGCCGGCGGGCGTTCCGTCAGAATGCAAGGCTGCGCCCGGTCAGGACCCGCTGCGCAGATCGCCGGTATCGAGCACGGGGGACGCATCTATATCGGCGGCGTCGAGCATCGCCGCCACGCGTTCCAGCGATGCGACGAGCTGCGCCTGTTCCCAGTCCGCGAGCGCCTCGAATTTGCGGACGTAGCGTTGCTGCAGCGTGTCGGGGGCATGGCTGACGATGTCGCGCCCGTTCTTGGTGATGATGATATTGATCTGGCGCCGGTCGGCCTGCGATTTCTCGCGCGTGACGACATCATGTCTGACCAGCTTGTCCACCAGTGACGTGACCGTCGCTTGAGACACGCGCATCTTCTGCGCGATCTCGGTCGCGGTGCAATTGCCGCGCTCCGCCACGATCTGCAGGACCCGAAACTGCACGGATGTCAGCCCCGCCGCCTTCGCGAGTTTGCGGCCATGGATTTCGGTGGCGCGCAAGATGCGCCGGAGTGCGATGAGGCTCTGATCGGTGCGGTCCATGCCGGCCTTTTCGCTCAACGGTCTGAGGGTCGCAAAGCTGTCACTCAATTGCACATTGAATCCTCCGGGTCAAACACGGTCCTTTGACTAACTAATTTTATAGAGGATTGTCAACGACAATATGACCCGGACCGCGCTATACACGTTTTTTGTGTCATCCGACATATTATCGTTGATTTCGAAACTCAGCCGTCCTATTTAGGGTGACGAAGCAAATCAAAAGGGTAGGACCCATGCAACACGCAATGCAAATGTTCCACAAGGCCATGCCGACTCTGCGCAAGCCCTGCGCGGAAGACGGCCCGGCGATCTGGGAGCTGATACAGGCGTGCAAGCCGCTTGACGAAAATTCGATGTACTGCAATCTGATCCAGTGCGATCATTTCAGCGACACCTGTGTCGTCGGCGAGATGAACGGCGAGATCGTGGGATGGATCTCGGGCTATGTCCTGCCCGACGACTCGTCGACGCTGTTCGTCTGGCAGGTGGCCGTCTCCGAGACGGCGCGCGGCACCGGGCTTGGCACGATGATGCTGACCGGCTTGCTGGAGCGTGACGTGTGCAGCGACGTCAAGAGCCTGCAGACGACGATCACCAAGGACAATGACGCAAGCTGGGCGCTGTTCCGCAAGTTCAGCGACGCCGCCGATGCCGAGCTGTCCAGCGAGCCGTATTATTCCAAGTCCGAGCATTTCAACGAAATGCACGACACCGAACACATGGTGACGATCGCCATGGAAGAGACTGCAAAGGACGAGCCCGAAAAGCAGGAGGCCTGACCCCGTCAGGCCACTGCCCGCCGCTCGCACCACCACCACCAGATAAAGGAAATCGTCATGCCGACCGACATGTCAGCCGACCTCTCCGTATACACGCGTCGCGAGTCCGAGGCGCGCAGCTATTGCCGCAGTTTCCCCGTCTCCTTCGTCAAGGCGCAGGGGTCGGAGCTTACCGATGCGGATGGCAAGACGTATATCGACTTTCTCGCCGGGTGCTCGACCCTGAATTACGGGCATAACGACCCCGACATGAAGGACGCGCTGATCGAGCATATCACGGCCGACGGGATCACCCATGGCCTCGACATGCATACCGGCGCAAAAGCCGCCTTTCTGCGTGCGTTCGAGGATATCATCCTGACCCCGCGCAACATGGACTACAAGGTGATGATGACCGGCCCCACCGGCACCAACGCCGTCGAGGCGGCCATGAAGCTGGCGCGCAAGGTGACCGGGCGGAAAAATATCGTCGCCTTCACCAACGGCTTTCACGGCATGACCATGGGCGCGCTGTCGTGCACCGGCAATGCCGGCAAGCGCAAGGGCGCGGGCAGCGGCCCGCTTTGCGGCACCACGCACATGCCCTACGAGCATGCGTTCGGCGCGGATATGGACAGCCTGAAAATCATCGAACAGATGCTTGCCAACTCGTCCAGCGGGATGGATGCGCCGGCCGCGTTCATCATCGAGCCGGTGCAGGGCGAAGGCGGGCTGAACGCCGCCTCGACCGAATTCCTGCAAGGCGTGGCCAAGCTCGCCAAAGACTACGGCGCGATGCTGATCGTCGACGATATCCAGTCGGGCTGCGGCCGCACCGGGACGTTCTTCAGCTTCGAGGAGATGGGGATCGAGCCCGATATGATCCCGATGGCGAAAAGCTTTTCCGGGATGGGGCTGCCCTTCGCGGCGCTGCTGATCAAGCCCGAGCATGACATCTGGAAGCCGGCCGAGCATAACGGCACCTTCCGCGGCAACACCCATGCCTTCGTCACGGCGCGCATCGCGCTGGAGAAGTTCTGGAAAGACGACACGTTCCAGAAAGCGATCAACGCCAAGGCCGAGATCCTCGAGACCGCGCTGAATCGGATCGTCGAGATGGTCCCGGGCGCACGGCTCAAGGGCCGCGGCATGATGCGTGGCGTCGATGTCGGATCCGGCGATCTGGCCGAGAAGATCTGCGCGCGCGCCTTCGAGAAGGGTCTGGTCATCGAGACATCGGGTGCCGGCGACGAGGTGGTCAAGGTGCTCGCCCCGCTGACGACGCCGGACGAGATGTTCCAGAAAGGTCTCGACATTCTGGTCGATGCTGTGAAAGACGTGGCCGAAACCCACAAAGTTGCAGCGGAGTGACAGAATGATCGTAAGGGACTTCAACAAGCTGGTCACGGACGAACGGACGCGCGTCGTGTCGGATGCCAAATGGTCCAGCGTGCGGATGCTTCTGGCCGAGGACGGGATGGGGTTCTCGTTCCACATCACCTTCCTCGAGCCGGGCTCGGAACATACGTTCGAGTACAAGAACCACTTCGAGAGCGTCTATTGCATGCAGGGCAAAGGCTCGATCACAGATATCGCCACCGGCGAGACACACGAGATCAAGCCGGGCGTGATGTACGCGCTCGACCAGCATGATCGCCACATCCTGCGCGCCGAGGAAGAGCTCGTGATGGCCTGCTGCTTCAACCCGCCGGTCACCGGCAAGGAAGTGCACCAGGCCGACGGCTCTTACGCGCTGGAGGACAGCTAACAAGGATTCCGGGCCGCCGCGCCCGGAAATTTGCATATGACAAGCACTGAACACACCGTCGAGAAGATCGGCGGCACATCCATGAGCCGTGTCCGCGAACTGGTGGACACGCTCTTTATTGGGGGCCATGAGGGTGACGCGCTGTATCATCGCATCTTCGTCGTCTCGGCCTTCGGCGGCATCACCAACCTGCTGCTGGAGCACAAGAAATCCGGCACGCCGGGGGTCTATGCCAGCTTTGCCAATGACGACGACGACCACGGCTGGCTGGATGCGCTGACCGAAGTGTCGCGCGAGATGCGCAACGTGCATGGCGAGATCCTCGAACATGCGGGCGACCGCAACATGGCCGACGAGTTCGTGCGCGAACGGATCGAGGGCGCGCGCTCGTGCCTGTTCGATCTGCAGCGTCTGTGCTCTTACGGGCATTTCCGGCTGGCCGATCACATGCTGGTCACCCGCGAATTGCTGTCGGGGCTGGGCGAGTCGCATGCGGCGTTCGTGACCACGCTTTTGCTGCAGCGCGCGGGCGTCAATGCGCGCTTCGTCGATCTCAGCGGGTGGCGCGACGAGGCCGATTATACGTTGCATGACCGCATCAAGGCGGGGTTGTCGGATGTCGATTTCGCCACCGAAATGCCGATCGTCACCGGCTACGCGCAATGTTCCGAAGGGCTGATGCGTGAATTCGACCGCGGGTATTCCGAGGTCACCTTCGCCACTATCGCGGCCCAGACGGGGGCCGCCGAGGCGATCATTCACAAGGAGTTTCATCTGTCCTCGGCCGATCCGAAGCTTGTCGGCGAGGATGCGGTGCGCAAGATCGGTCATACGAATTACGACGTGGCCGATCAGCTTTCGAATCTGGGGATGGAGGCGATCCACCCCAAGGCCGCCAAGACGCTGCGCCAGGCCGAGGTGCCGTTGCGCGTGACCAACGCGTTCGAGCCGGGCGATCCCGGCACCCTGATCGACGATCAGCCCGCCGATACGCCCGGCGTCGAGATCGTGACGGGGCTGAAGGTCGTGGCGCTTGAGCTGTTCGAGCAGGACATGGTCGGCGTGAAAGGCTACGATTCGGCGATTCTCGAGGCGTTGACGCGGCACAATGTCTGGATCGTGTCCAAGACGTCGAACGCCAACACGATCACCCATTACGTCCACGCCTCGCTGAAATCGGTGCGGCGCGTGGCAAAGGATCTCGAGGCGCTCTACCCGTCCTCCGAGGTGTCGGCGCGGACGCTGTCGCTGGTCTCGCCCATCGGGCGCGATCTGACCGGCCTGCGGGTGCTGAGCCGCGGGTTGTCGGCCCTTGAGGATGCCGGGATCGACGTGATCGCCGCCAATCAGGGCCCGCGCAGCGTGGATGTGCAGTTCATCATCGGCGCCAAGGACATGGAGGCCGGGATCACCGCGCTGCACCGCGTCCTGATCGAGGGAAAGGCCGTCGACGCGCCACAGAAGGCCGCCTGAATCCGTCACCTGTCGCAGGCACGACCCATGGTCGATGCGATTTGACGAAAACGCGCGATACTATCCCTTTGGCATGACGGACCTGGTGTCGTATGGTCATCTTGTTCGCGCCAGGATGGCCGAGACCTTATTCAGTTACACGTGTGGTGCTAGGGAGCACGTGGGGAACGGAGGGTGTCGGCATCAGCTGGGCACCCTCCGTTTAGTTTTGGGCCACGCCACGACGCCCCAAGGCATCTCGGACCCTCCGCCATGTCGGAAATGATGCGCCCTTCGGCCTCGGTCACGGGCCGCACCGGGCCGGAGCGTCTCCGGCCCGACACGGGGCCGCGCCGTGACGTCTGTATACCCCTTTGCCTCTGGTCTTTCCGCGCTGCGGCATATAGGGCGCGGGCATCACGGTAGAGGACACCGCAAATGGATCTGCGAAACATCGCCATCATCGCCCATGTCGACCACGGCAAGACGACACTCGTGGACGAGTTGCTGAAACAGTCGGGCGCATTCCGCGCCAATCAGGCGGTCGATGAACGCGCCATGGACAGCAACGCCCTCGAACGCGAGCGCGGCATCACCATCACGGCCAAGCCGACCAGCCTGATGTGGAAATCGACCCGCATCAACATCGTCGACACCCCCGGCCATGCCGATTTCGGTGGTGAGGTCGAGCGGATCCTGTCGATGGTCGACGGTGTGGTGCTGCTGGTGGACGCCGCCGAAGGGCCGATGCCGCAAACCAAATTCGTCACCTCCAAGGCGCTCGCGCTCGGTTTGCGCCCGATTGTCGTGCTCAACAAGGCCGACAAGCCGACAGCCGAGCCCGATCGCGTACTCAACGAGGTGTTCGACCTTTTCGCCAATATCGGGGCCGATGACGATCAGCTCGACTTTCCGCACATGTACGCCTCGGGCCTCAATGGCTGGGCCGATCACCAGATCGACGGGCCGCGCAAGGATCTTTCGGCGCTGTTCGAGCTGATCGTGGACCACGTCCCCGCCCCCCGGCAGATCGCCCGCGCGGATGACGATTTCCGCATGCTCGTCACCACGCTCGGCGCCGATCCGTTCGTCGGGCGCCTGCTGACGGGGCGCGTGGAATCGGGCACATTGCGGGTCGGGCAGACGGTGCAGGCCCTGTCACGCATCGGCCAGAAGATCGAGCAGTTCCGCATCTCGCGCATTCAGGCCTTTCGCGGCCTGCAAAGCCAGGAGATCGACGAGGCGGTCGCGGGCGACATCGTCAGCATCGCGGGCATGTCCAAGGCCACCGTGGCCGACACCATCTGCGCGCTCGCGGTGGACGAGCCGATCGCGGCCCAGCCCATCGATCCGCCCGTCATCACCGTGACCTTCGGCATCAATGACAGCCCGCTCGCCGGTCGCGACGGCAAGAAGGTGCAAAGCCGGGTGATCCGCGAACGCCTGATGAAGGAGGCGGAATCCAACGTCGCCATCCGCGTCGACGACACCCCCGGCGGCGAAGCCTTCGAGGTGGCCGGGCGCGGCGAATTGCAGATGGGCGTGCTGATCGAGAACATGCGCCGCGAGGGGTTCGAGCTTGGCATTTCGCGGCCGCGGGTCCTGCTGCGCGAGGGCGAGAACGGCGAGCAGCTCGAACCCATCGAGGAAGTGACCATCGACGTCGATGACGAATATTCCGGCGCGGTGATCGAGAAGATCACCGGCCCCCGCAAGGGCGAGCTGACGGAAATGAAACCGGCCGATGCCGGCAAGACCCGGATCATCGCGCATGTGCCGTCGCGCGGGCTGATCGGCTATCACGGCGAGTTTCTGACCGACACGCGCGGGACCGGGGTGCTCAACCGCGTCTTTCACGGCTGGGTGCCGCATCGCGGCCCGATCCCGGGGCGGCGCGCCGGTGTGCTCATTTCCATGGAAAACGGCGAGGCGGTGGCCTTTGCGCTGTGGAACCTCGAAGAGCGCGGGCGCATGTTCATCGGCGCGCAGGCCACGGTATATCAGGGCATGATCATCGGCGAGCACAATCGCGAGAACGATCTCGAGGTCAATCCGCTCAAGGGCAAGAAGCTTACCAACGTGCGCGCGTCGGGCACCGATGAGGCGGTGCGCCTGACCACGCCGGTCACCCTGAGCCTTGAAGAGGCGATCGCCTATATCGACGACGACGAGCTTGTCGAGGTGACACCGAACGCGATCCGCCTGCGCAAACGACTGCTCGATCCGACCGATCGCAAGCGCATGGCAAAGAAGAACTGATCCCCGGGATACTACCCGGCCGTCGCGCCTTGCCAGACCCCGTGAGACCGGTCCGGGGTTCCTCCGGACCGGTCAAGTGGCGACATCCGCAAGGCGCCTGGCGCCGCGTCAGCCCACCAGAAGCCGCGCCTCGTGCTTCTTGAGGGACCGGCGGGCGGCCTGATAGCCCTCGATGCCCTGCATGTCGCGCAAGTCCGGGAAAAGCTCGAAAATCTCGTCGCGCTGCGCATCCCCCAACCCGTCGAGCACCTGCGCGCCGGGTTGAAAGCTTTCGCTCCACGCCCCGTTCGACAAGACCACCTCGTGCTGATCGAACATGAAGTGGACATATGTCGTCGCGCGCGGGGCGGCCAGATCGACACCGTCCATCCCGGTCAGGTGCTTGGCCGATGCCAACACCTCGCGGTCCTCGAAGTACAGCGCGGCGCGTTCCGAATTCAGAAGCATCCGGTGTTGCGGGCTGACCAGCATGTCATGAAGCGGCAGACCACGCCCGAGCGCCCCGGCGCGGATCATGACCGGCCGAAGATGCGGCGCATTGCGCACCTCCTGTCCGGTCAGCGCGCGCTGCCCGATCCAGCGAATTTCCTGCAATCCGTTATCCCGCGTGATCACCCGGTCGCCGACCCGCAGCGCCTCGACCGCGCACTCTCCGCGCGGCGTCGCGATCAGCGTGCCGGGGGTGAAGCACGGGACGATATTCTCGATACTGCTGAAGGTGAGGCTGCCGGTGACGTTGCCATCCGTGTCGAGAAAATCGATCGTGCCTGACGTTGAATTGCCGGGGTTGCTGTTGATCTGAACCGGGCCGAGCCCGGCCAACGAAATCGTGTCGGTCCCGGGACCGCCGATGATGGTATCGCCGGGCGTCGGGTTGACGAAGGTATCATCACCCGGGCCACCGTCCAGCAGATTGTTTCCGGGGCCGCCATCGATCAGGTCATTGCCTTGGTCCCCACGTATCGTGTCATTACCCTCTCCGCCGAAGAGAGAGTCATTACCCTCTCCGCCGAAGAGAGAGTCATTTCCAGAATTGCCACGAACACTATCGTCGCCATCATTGCCGCTAATGAAATCAGCTCCATTGCCGCCGGAAAGCGTATCATTGCCTGCCAGCCCGAAGATCGTGTCATCGCCAGACGTACCACCGATACTGTCGTCACCGTCGGTGCCAACGAAAAGATCTGCCGACGCCGATGATGCGGCAAACACGCTGACCCCCCCGAGGCCTGTGGCGGCAGCTTTTCGGATGCGCTTGACCCCGCCAAGGTAATTCTTGCCGCCTTCGACCGCCGCCCCCGCGACGGGTGCGGCGCCGCTCTCGACACCACCCGCTCCGGTCTGAATGCTCTTGTCCTCAGGACGGCTCGACGGATGATCGGACCCGACCGGCTTGCCCTCTTCGGTCTCGGCTTGCGCCTTGTCGTCATGGCCGTTTTTTGTGCCGTCGTCTTTGCGTTTTACCATGTTCACTCTCGTTTACTGAAGCGTACAGCCTTAGCGAGCATAAAAGCTGTCTCTGATGGGTTGCGATGTCGGGATGGGTTGCGGTGTCGGAATTAATGCCCCGTTTTCAAATTCGATGTACCGCCGAAACGGTCATCCATGCCCTCACGTGGTCTTGCAAATCACCTGACAGCACATGGCCTAAGCTTGCTATTTGGAAACAATCTAACAGGACATTAACTATTGTGCTATCGATTTTTGCGCCTTTACCCCACTATCCGACACTGCGGGCCATCCAGCCAAAACGGGGGCGTATGTAACCGAGGGCCATCCGGCACCTGCCCGATGACACGCGGCAAGAGCTTTGCCCCTTGTCCGCCGGACTTTTCCGGGACCGGGCTGGCACCTTCTGTTCAGGAAAATCATGCCGCGCAGTGCGTCACCTTACGTTTACATGTGTGGAAATCGAGAAGGTGCACACCCCTGCCGGCGCTCAGACGAAGATCTGCTCGGAATGCCGTTCGAGATATATGCGCAGCCATGGCGTGAAAAGCCGGGGCTGTGCCCGGATCCTGTCGACGAGGCCGGACATCGGCGCCCATTCGGCCTCCATCACCTCGTCGGGGTTCGGATCGATGTCGATACGCCGGGGAACGCGCGCGATGAAAATATCGACAAGCTCATGCTCGACCAAGCCGTTTCCGACATCCGCGCGATATTCCACCTGATCGCGATGCGCCAGCGTCAGCCCCTCGATCCCCAGTTCCTCGCGCAGACGCCGCTGCGCGCAGGCCTCGGGCGGCTCATTCCAATCCGGGTGCGTGCAGCAGGTGTTCGCCCACAGGCCGGGGGTATGGTACTTGCCCAGTGCCCGGCGCTGCAGAAGCACCTCGCCGCCGTGCATCACGAAGACCGAGACGGCCTTGTGCCGCAATCCGCGCCTGTGCACCTCGACCTTTTCGACGGGGCTCAGCACGCCATTTTCCCATGCCGGTATCATGTCGGCAGCGCCAGGGGGGTCTGTAGACGCGCGATCGGTCATACACGCGCCGCCGATATCAGCCCGGTCAGATGCGCGATGTTCTTGAGCCCGATCTTCAGATGCGCCATGGGGCGCGCGCGGACAAGACGCTTGTTCATATAGGCCTCGAAGGTCAGGCGTTGCACGTCGACATCATGGCACAGCGAGACGAACCGCTCACGCCGCTCATCCGATCTGTAATAGGCGTTCTGCATGGAGCCAAGCACCCGGAACACGGTCTTGTGATCGGACATGAACAGCTTGCGCGCCAGCCGCAGATCCTTCACCCGACCCGAGGCCAGACAGGCGGCGGCCGCCGTTGCGGCCACCCGGCCACCGACCATGGCGTAATAGATCCCCTCGCCCGAGCTTGGCGCGACGACGCCGGCGGCATCGCCGGCAAGCACCACGTCCCGCCCGTTATCCCACCGGTCGAGCGGTTTCAGCGGAATGGGCGCGCCCTCGCGGCGGATGGTCGCACAGTCGGTCAACCCGCTGGCCGCGCGCAGATCGGCGGTCGCCTGTTTGAGGTTCACGTCGCGCACCATCGACCCCATGCCGACGCTCGCGGATTTGCCATGCGGAAACACCCAGCCGTAGAAATCGGGCGAGATCCGCCCGTCATAGATCACGTCGCAGCGGGTGGGATCGTAGGCGCCCACCTTGCCCGGGGCCTCGATGATCTCGTGATAGGCGATCACGTAGGGAATCGTGTCGCCCCCCGGCACCTCGGCACGGGCGACATTCGAGCGCGCCCCATCCGCCCCGATCACCAGCTTTGTGGTGAGGCTGTGGTCGGCACCGCTCTCGCGGTCGCGATAGATCACATGCGTGCCCTTGGCATCGCGCTCTATCCGCTGGAAGGTGCCAGTGATCCGCGTGGCCCCCGCCTCCGCCGCGCGGTTGCGCAGGAACGCGTCGAAATGCTCGCGATCGACCATGCCGACAAAGCCGTTCTCGATCGGGATATCGACCTTGCGTCCGGTCGGCGAGATCATCCGCGCGGTCGAGATCTTGGCCACGATCTGATCGTCGGGAATGTCGAAATCCTCGATCAGGCGCGGCGGGATCGCCCCGCCGCAGGGCTTGATCCGCCCCGAGCGGTCGAGCAGCGCGACCGTGTGGCCGGATCGCGCGAGATCCTCGGCGGCACTGGCCCCTGACGGGCCGCCGCCCACGACAACAGCATCATACATGGCTCATTCTCCCGGAACGGTGGCCGCCACGCGGCGACCGGTGTGTTGGATGACCCGCAGCGCCATCAGCGCCGCGAGGATGAAAAGTGTGGCCTCGGCAAGGAAAACCGCGCCGAACGCCTGCGCGTCATTGGACAAGGCAAGGCGCATGACATCGACGGCGGCGGCACCGAGCAGCCCGCCAAACCCCGCCGCGATCGCCTGTGCCGCGCCCCAGACGCCCATCCGCGTGCCTTCGCGCGCGCCGCGCCCCTGCCCCGCCAGCCCCATCATCGAGCCGATGGCGGCCACGGCGAACATGCCGTTGAAAAACCCGAGGCTGACCACCGCCGGCGTCAGGGCGGCCGCAATGCCGGTCCCGCCGAGCAAGGTGATGAGCGCGAGGCTGCCCGCAGAGCCGAGGCATCCGGCCACGACCCATGCGCGCAGGCTGCCAAGGCCAAACCCGGTGCCGGCGACGCCCACCGTCAGCATGCCGAGAAACACGCCACCATTCTGCGCACCGCTGAGCGTCGTGGTCTGCCCCGGCGTGAGGCCGAAGACCAGACCGGCATAAGGCTCCAGGATCAGCTCCTGCATGAAGTAGGCGGTCATCGACAGGAACACGAAGATCGAGAAATTCCGCGCGGCGGGCTCGGCCCAGATCTCGCGCATCCCGTCGAGAAAACTTGTCGTGTCGGGCGGGCGGCGCGTGGCCTGAACCCGCGCCTCGATGCCCCGGACGGCCAGTATCGTGATGAGCACCGCCACGCCGGTGACGACGCCGACGATCTTCAACAGCAGGGCCGGCGTGTAGGGATCGAGGAACGCCCCCACGGTTGCGGCGGTGACGGCGATGCCGAAGATCATCATCAACCAGGTGATCGTGGCGGCGGCGGCGCGGCGCGCGGGCGCGGTCGCGGTGGCCAGAAGCGCCAGCAGCGAGGTGCCCGAAGCACCGACCCCCAGCCCGATCAGCGCATAGGCGAGGATCGACAGCGCGAGGCCAGCGGCAAAGCTGGTCTCGAACAGCATCACACCGACGGTCGCGCCAAGCGCGCCGAGCGCGAGCACGACCATGCCGCCGATGATCCAGCGCGTCCGGTGCCCGCCCGCATCCGACATGAAGCCCCAGTTGGGCCGCGTGATCTGGATCCCGTAATGCAGCGCCACCAGAAGCCCCGGCAGGACGGCCGGCAGCGCCAGCTCGACCACCATCAGGCGGTTGAGCGTCGAGGTGGTCAGCACCACGATCGACCCGAGCGCCATTTGCACCAATCCGAGGCGCGCGATGGAGGCCCATCCAAGCGTCATTCAGAACCCTCCCAGCGAGCGTATCGCGACGGCCGAAACCATCATGCCACTGATATAGAGCGTCACACCGGTCGCGTTGTACCACGGCGCCCGGCCCTTGGGGTCCGACAGCAGCACGCGCATCGCCCAGATCTGTGCGGCGATCAGCGCGGCAATTATCAGCGCGTGCCACGGACGATCCCACGAGACCAGCAGCGCCACGACCACCACCTGCGGCAGCGCCATGACCCAGCATGCAACCCGTGCCGCGCGCTCGGGGCCGAGCGTGACGGGCAGCGAGTTGACACCGGTCTGCCGGTCGCCTTCCAGCGCCTTGAAATCGTTGAGCGTCATGATCCCGTGCGCCCCGATGGCATAGAGCAGCGCCAGCGTGATGACCGGCCATGACGGGGCCCCGTCCGACAGGACGGCGGTGCCGGTGAACCACGGCAGCCCTTCGTAGCACAGGCCGACCAGCGCCGGCCCCCAGATGCCGGATTTCTTGAGACGGATGGGCTCGGCCGAATAGGCCCATGCGGCCAGCACGCCGAACACGGTCGCGCCGAATCCCCATGGCCCGAGCGTGGACCCGAGCGCGAGCGCCAGAACGCTCATCGTCAGCGCGATCCACAGGCCCCAGCGACCGGGAATCGCACCCGAGGGGATCGGGCGGTCGGGTTCGTTGATGGCATCGACATGCCGGTCGCACCAGTCGTTGGCGGCCTGGCTCATGCCGCATACCACCGGACCGGCCAGAACGACGCCGATCAGGACCAGCCACGGTGCCTCGGTGACGGGTACGCCAGAGGCGACGACGCCACAGAGATAGGCCCAGATGGGGGGAAACCATGTGATCGGCTTGATCAGCGTCAGCATGGCGCGCGGACGCGGCAGACGATGTGCGGGCTGAAATTTGTACGTGACACTCATGGTGTCAATTAAACTATACAATCCGAGTCGAGAAAAGCGATTTGTTGTCGCGCCGGGCGCGCGCGCGATTATTCCTGATCGCCACCCGATTTCAGCAACCCGTGCTTGCGCAGCTTGACATAAAGGCTTTGCCGCGACAGCCCGAGCATTTCGGCCGCGGCCACGCGGTTGTTGCCGGTCAGTTGCACCGCGGTTTCGATGCACATCTTCTCGATCACGTCGGAGGTGGCCGAGACCAGCTCCTTGAGAGACGCGGTCCCGACAAGATCCATGACGTGTTTCATCGCGTCATCGCTGACCATAACGCCGGGTTCGCCGGGGGCGTTGAGGTCCGTCTGGGTGACATCACGGATGATGAACCCCACGCCGAGATCGCCACCACGCTGACGCAGCTGCGCGGTCGATATGTCCACGGTCGCCCGATTTCCCACGATGCTCTTGATCTGTGCGGAGTAGCTGCGCATGCGCCCGTGCTTGGCGGTGTTTTCAAGCATGAGCTTGAGATCCACCCCGCCGCGCACGAGGAAATCGCCGAGCGACCGGTCCTTGACGTCGCGAAGCTGGGCCGTGTCGGTCATCACGAGAAACGCCTCGTTCGCCTCGCGGATGTCGCCCTTGGAATCGGTCAGCAAGATGGCATCCGTGCTGGCCCAGTAGAGCGACGCGAGCGTCTGCGAGAATTCCGGGCCCGCAGCGTCCTTGTCGTCCATCTGCTGCATGCGACACAACAGGACGAGATCACCCGACGCGCGGAAGAATTCCGGGCAAAGCTTGACGACGCGACCGTTACGACGCGACACGGCCTCGATGGTCCTGCGCTCGTCGGCGCTCGCCGCCGCAGAGATCGCATCCATGAATTCCGACTGGCGGCGCCCCTCGAACGCCTGCGCGAACGCGCTGCTGTAAAGCAGCTCTGTCGTGCCGCCCAGAAGATCGGCGGCGGCGGTGTTGATCTCGGTGACACTCCCGGCGTCGGGATCAAGCAGCACGATCGGCGTGTCCGAGGCTTCGAGGATGATGCGGAAATGGGTCTCGGCGCTGCGGACCTTCTGCAGGTCCCGCTCTCGCGCCGATTGCTCGCGCAGCAGGCGTTGCTGGATTTCGGCGAAGGGCTGCATGTCGCGCCCGAGCAGAAGGACCGCGTCACTGTCTCTGGCCTTATGCAGCGTGTAGCGAACCGGGAATTCCCACCTGGCATTGTCCACGTGGTTCAGTTCCAGCGGTCGCACGGTCGGTTCGGACCCTGCACGCAACGCCGCGACCCGCTCCGAGAACTTGGGTTTGCATTCCTCGGTCAGGAAATCCGAGAAGACAAGCCCGATCCAGTGATCGAGGCGGCCCAGGGACGGACAGTCGGGACTGACCGATATCCCGATGACGATACCGGCGGAATCGACCGCAACGGCCATGTCGGACGCTTGTTCGATAAGGTGATCGACGTGCTCTGGCTCGGGCAGGACACCGGCAAAAAATCGCTCGGATGACCTCAAATATCTTGTCACGTTATCACCTCAACAAGGAAACCCGCCTCCTTCAGAACGCGAGTTCAGAAGAAACCGGTTCGGCGACCGATGCAAGACTGCATCGTTCAATCGCCTCGCGTACGGATTTGACAGCATAAGTCGCACCCGTCTGGTCCGCAACCGTCGAAACCTGCTCGACGACATTGCCACCGATGATAAGCGGGGGGCATTCGTCGACCTGTGCGCGAATGCTGGACACCATGCTCGTCATTTCATCAAGATTATTTCCGGTCGACAGCGTGAACCCGACCATGGCGAATCGACCGCGCGCCACGAGATTGATCACTTCCTCCGATTCCATGCCAATTCCCAGATGCACCCAGATACCGTGTCGGCGGAACTGATCGGCCGCAACGAAGGCCCCGAGCGAGTGATCCTCGAATTGCGGGATGACCAGCAGAATGGATTGACCGAGCGGAATGCTGCGATCCGTCACGGCGTCGTTATCGTCCGTCTTCTTTTGGCGCAGAAGACATTGCAGGCGGGACGCCCCCGTCGTGACCTCGACAAAGGTCGCCTCGTCATACAGCCACATTTCACCAAGATGGCGGGCCGCATCGGGAACGATCGACTGATATATGTCGTCGGGTTCGAACCCGTTCAGGACCAGATCCGAAATCACCGACCGATACGCGGTCTCGGATTCGGCGATGAGGGCATCGCAAAGGTGCCGGACCCATTCGAACCGCGACGCGGGCTTTGCGTGGTTCTTGTGCGATGCAACGCTCCGCAAGGCCGATTCCACCAAAAACCGTATACCGTCATCCTCATGGTACGAGCCGTTCCCGGAACGCGCTTCCTGAGTATCCTGTTTCATCGTCCCCTCCCGTCGATGATTTCACGCGGTTTGTCTGACGCAATTCCCGCAGTCTGCAATCAAAAGCAGATTGCTCAAGCGTATGTCAATTGTCAAATATTGTTGACACGCCCCCCGCTGGAAAACGGGCAGCCCCGTGATCTTTCACGATAATAAAATCCGCTGAGTGCCCAGAAATCGTTGATCCGGGCCTGACAGGGGCCAAAAACCGGCGCGCGGACGAATCAAGAAAAATTGACGTATGGCCTGATTGACGCTGTAAGTTTTAGTTGACACTTTTGCCCGCCGTCTCTTAGCATGAATTCAAGTGAAGCCGCCCTTCGAGGAAAGCAATGAAACCGCAATCGTCAGCACCGGACACAAGAACGGGTCTCTACACGACAGCGCAGCGCGCCCGTCGTGATGCAAGCGTGTGGACCCTGATCCAGGGGATTCTCGCACCGGTGCAGTTCCTCGTGTTCCTTGTGTCGCTCGGGCTGGTGCTGCGGTTTCTGCTGACCGGCGCGGGATACGAGATCGCGACGATCTCGATCCTGATCAAGACGGGGTTTCTGTATCTGATCATGATCACCGGGGCGATCTGGGAAAAGATCGTGTTCGGTCAGTACCTTTTCGCCCCGGCCTTCTTCTGGGAGGACGTGTTCAGCTTTGCCGTGATCGCCCTGCACACGGCCTATGTCTGGGCGCTGATCCAGGGCAGCATGGCCCCCGACGCGCTGATGGCGCTCGCCCTCGCCGCCTATGCCGCCTACGTGATCAATGCCGGGCAATTCCTGTTGAAACTGCGGGCCGCGCGCCTTCAGGCGGAGGCCACGACTTGACTCAGCACACCCCACCGCCCCCGGCCACCGGTTGCCGCAATGCCCCTGTTCTGAAACAGCGCGGCCAGCACGAGGTGTTCTGCGGGCTGACGGGAATCATCTGGCTGCACCGCAAGATGCAGGACGCGTTCTTTCTGGTCGTGGGATCGCGCACCTGCGCGCATCTGCTGCAAAGCGCCGCCGGCGTGATGATCTTCGCCGAGCCACGCTTCGGCACCGCGATTCTCGAGGAAACCGATCTCGCCGGGCTGGCCGATGCGCAGGACGAGCTCGAGCGCGAGGTCGACCGCCTGATCGCGCGGCGCAGTGACATCCGCCAGCTTTTCCTCGTGGGCAGCTGCCCGTCCGAGGTCATCAAGCTCGATCTCGCGAAAGCGTCGGAAAAGCTGAGCGCCAAGCACGCGCCGAAGGTGCGCGTGCTGAATTACTCGGGCTCGGGTATCGAGACAACCTTTACAGAGGGTGAGGATGCCTGCCTTGCATGCATGGTCCCCGCGCTTCCCGAAACCGACAAGCGCCAGCTCATGCTGGTTGGCGCGTTGCCCGATGTGGTCGAGGATCAGGCGCTGGATCTTCTGGCCCAGATGGGCATCGAGGACATCACGGTGCTGCCGGCGCGTCATGCCGACACCGAGGTCGCCGTCGGGCCGAATACCGTATTCGCCCTGACACAGCCTTTCCTTGGCGGTACCCATGCCGCCCTGGAGAGACGCGGGGCGCGTCATCTGCCCGCGCCATTCCCATTCGGCGAAGAGGGCACCACCGCGTGGCTTCACGCCGTGGCGCGGGAATTCGGCGTCGATCAATCGCTGTTCGACGCCGTCACGGACGCGCCCCGCGCACGCGCCCGCAAGGCCGTGGCCAAGGCCACCGAAACCCTGAACGGCAAATCGGTGTTCTTCTTTCCCGACAGCCAGCTCGAGATTCCGCTGGCGCGGTTCCTGACCCGCGAATGCGGCATGACGGCCCTCGAGGTCGGCGCGCCCTTCATCCACAAGGACGTGGTCGGCCCGGACATGGATCTGCTGGCCGACGGCACGCAACTGTCCGAAGGTCAGGACGTGGACCTGCAACTCGAGCGGTGCCGCGCCGCCCTGCCCGACCTGACGGTCTGCGGGCTTGGCCTTGCCAACCCGCTCGAGGCCGAGGGCCTGACCACCAAATGGGCGATCGAGCTGGTCTTCACGCCGGTCCATTTCTACGAACAGGCCGGCGATCTGGCCGCATTGTTCTCGCGCCCCATCCGCAGACGCGAAGCCCTGAGGCTGGAGGCCGCGTCATGAAGCTGAGCGTCTGGACATATGAAGGGCCGCCGCATGTCGGTGCGCTGCGCGTGGCCACCGGCATGACCGGTCTGCATTACGTGCTGCACGCGCCGCAGGGCGACACCTATGCCGATCTGCTGTTCACCATGATCGAGCGGCGCAATCATCGCCCGCCGATCACCTATACCACGTTTCAGGCGCGCGATCTGGGCAGCGACACGGCGCAACTTTTCAAGACCGCCTGCGAGAACGCCTACGAGCGGTTCAAGCCGCAGGCGATGATCGTCGGCGCGTCCTGCACCGCCGAGCTGATCCAGGACGATCCAGGCGGCATGGCCGAGACGATGGGCATGCCGATCCCGGTGATCGCCCTGGAATTGCCCAGCTATCAGCGCAAGGAGAATTTCGGCTGCGACGAGACGTTCTTTCAGCTGTGCCGCGCGCTGGCCAAGCCGGTCGAGAAGACGCCGCAGGTCACCGCCAATCTGATCGGCCCCACAGCCCTGGGCTTTCGTCATCGCGACGATATCGTCGAGGTCACGGCCCTTCTCGAAGAGATGGGCATTTCGGTGAATGTCTGCGCGCCGATGGGGTCGTCGCCGGATGATCTGACCCGTCTGGGTGCGGCGCATTTCAACGTGCTGATGTATCCCGAAACCGGCGAGTCCGCCTGCCGCTGGATGGAGCGTGAGCTTGGCCTGCCCTTCACCAAGACGGTGCCGATCGGTGTCGGGGCCACCCGCGATTTCCTGTCCGAAATCAGTGCCTTGACCGGCATTCCTGCCAAGATGGGTGAAGCGCGGCTGCGGCTGCCATGGTACTCGGCCAGTGTCGATTCCACCTATCTGACCGGCAAGCGCGTCTTCATCTTCGGCGACGGCACGCATGTCGCCGCCGCGGCGCGTATCGCGCGCGACGAGATGGGCTTCGAGGTGGCGGGGCTTGGCTGCTACAACCGCGAGATGGCGCGCCCGATCCGGGCGCTGGCCAAGGAGTACGGCGTCGAGGCGCTGATCACCGACGATTATCTCGACGTCGAGCAGACGATCGAGGCGCTCGCGCCCGAGATGATCCTCGGCACGCAGATGGAGCGTCACATCGGCAAACGACTCGGGATACCCTGCGCGGTGATCTCGGCCCCGGTGCATGTGCAGGATTATCCCGCCCGCTACAGCCCCCAGATGGGGATCGAGGGTGCGAACGTGATCTTCGACACATGGGTGCATCCGCTGGTCATGGGGCTGGAAGAGCACCTTCTGAACATGTTCCGCGAGGATTTCGAATTCTACGACGATGCCGGCGCCAGCCATCACGGCGGCACCCACGTGCCCCGCGCCGCGGACGCGCCGCCAATCGCAGCGGACCCGGCCCCGGCCGCTGCGCAACCCGGTCAGGCGATCTGGCTGGCCGATGCGGAACGCGAGCTGAAGAAGATCCCGTTCTTCGTGCGCGGCAAGGCACGGCGCAACACCGAAAGCTTCGCCGCCGAACGCGGCGTGGCCGAGATCGGGGTGGACACGCTTTACGAGGCAAAGGCGCATTATGCTAGATAACCTGACCATATCGCCGCGCTACAGCGTCGCCATCATCACGCTCGACGCGCATTCCGCAGGCCCCTGCGCCAAGGCGGCCACCCGCATGGCCGAGGAATTCCCCGGCCTCGAGGTGACCGTGCACGCCGCTGCCGAATGGGGCGAAAGCACCGATGCGCTGGAGGCCGCGCGCGCCGCCGTCGCCCGCGCCGACATCATCGTCTCGACGCTGCTGTTTCTCGAAGAGCACCTGAACGCGATCGTGCCCGACATGAAGGCAAGGCGCGACGATTGCGACGCGATGGTCGGCATGGTCGCGGATGCGCAGATCGTGAAGCTGACACGCATGGGCACGCTCGACATGGGCGCACCCGCCTCGGCCACCAGCAAGCTGCTGCAAAAGCTGCGGGGCTCGTCCAAGCCCTCGTCGCAGGACGGCGCGCGCAAGATGCGCATGCTCAAGCGGATGCCGCGCATGCTCAAGCTGATCCCGGGCAAGGCGCAGGATCTGCGGGCGTGGTTCCTGATGATGCAATACTGGCTGGGCGGCTCGAACGACAATATCGAGGCGATGATCCGCTTTCTGATCTCGCGCTACTGCCATATCGAGGAATGGCGCGGCGGGCATGTGCCCGCGCCGCAGGAATATCCCGAAACCGGGCTTTATCACCCCGATCTGGAGGGCCGGATCACCGAAGATCCCGCCGATCTTCCCGGACCGGATGGGGCGCACGGCACGGTCGGCGTGCTGTTGATGCGAAGCTACGTGCTGTCGGGCGACACCGCACATTACGACGCCGTGATCCGGGCGCTCGAGGCGCGCGGGCTGCGGGTTTTCGCCGGCTTTTCGTCGGGGCTGGACGGGCGTCCCGCCATCGAGACCTTCTTCCGCGACACCCATGGTGCAAAGATCGACGCGCTGCTGTCGCTGACCGGGTTCAGCCTTGTCGGCGGGCCAGCCTATAATGACAGCGACGCGGCGGTCAAAGTGCTGAAAGGGCTCGACGTGCCCTATATCGCGGCGCATCCGCTGGAGTTCCAGACGCTGTCGCAATGGGCCCATTCTCCGCAGGGGCTGGGGCCGATCGAGACCACGATGCTGATCGCCCTGCCCGAGCTGGACGGCGCGACCAATCCGACGATCTTCGCCGGACGCCACGGTGCGTCGGGCTGCACTGGTTGCAGCCACAACTGCGCAACGCAAAGCGACGTCAAGGCGATGGCGCCCTGCCCCGAGCGGGTCGAAAAGCTGGGCGAACGCGTCGGGCGTCTGGTGTCGCTGCGCCGCACTCAGGTGGCCGAGCGCAAGCTCGCCATCGTGCTGTTCGGCTTTCCGCCCAATGCCGGCGCGGCCGGAACGGCGGCCTATCTGGACGTGTTCCGCTCGCTCTACAACACGCTGCACGCGATGGCCGCGCGTGGCTATGACCTGACCCCGCCCGACAGCGTCGAGGCGCTGCGCGCCACGGTGCTGGAAGGCACCGCACAGCAATACGGGCAGGAAGCCAATATCGCAGCACATGTCGGCGCGGATGACATGGTGGCCAATACGCCCTGGCTCGACGAGATCGAGGCGCAATGGGGGGCCGCCCCCGGCAAGGTGCAATCGGACGGGCGCGGCGTCTATATTCTGGGCGCGCAGTTCGGCAACATCTTCGTCGGGCTGCAGCCGACCTTCGGTTACGAGGGCGACCCGATGCGCCTGCTGTTCGAGCGCGGCTTTGCGCCCACCCATGCCTTCGCGCAGTTTTACCTGTGGCTGCGCAACAGCTTCAAGGCGGACGCGGTGCTGCATTTCGGCATGCATGGCGCGCTGGAATTCATGCCCGGCAAGCAATCCGCCCCCGGTGGCGCGGACTGGCCCGACCGGCTGATCGGCGACATGCCGAATGTCTATCTCTATGCGTCCAACAACCCGTCCGAGGCGACGCTGGCCAAGCGCCGCTCGGGTGCCGTGACGATCACCCATCTGACGCCGCCGCTTGCGGCCTCGGGGCTTTACAAGGGGCTGGCGGAGTTGAAAGACAGCCTGACCCGCTGGCGTGGCATGGACCCCGCCGCGCACGAGCGTAACGAGCTCGAGGCGCTGATCGCCGAACAGGCGGCGACGGTGGACATGGACGGCACCGATCCGCAGGCCCTCTGGCTGCGGCTGCTGGAAACCGAGAACGCGCTGATCCCCGAAGGTCTGCACGTGCTTGGCCGCCCGATGAGCGACACCGCACGCGCCGATTACCTCAACCTGATGACCGATGCCGATGCCGAGACGCTGGCGCGGGTCGATCGCCTCTTGCAGGGTGATTTCGAGATCCCGGGGATGCTGAACGCGCTCGCGGGGCGGTTCACCCCGCCGGTGCCGGGCGGCGACCTGATCCGGTCGGCCAATATCCTGCCGACGGGGCGCAATATCCACGCCTTCGATCCGTTCCGCATGCCGTCGGAGTTCGCCTGCCGCGAGGGGGCGAAACAGGCGCAGGTCCTTCTGGATACGCACAAGAGCCTGCCGCGCAGCGTTGCGCTGGTGCTTTGGGGGTCCGACAACATAAAGTCCGATGGCAGCCCGATCGCGCAGGCGCTGGCGCTGATCGGGGCGGTGCCGCGGTTCGACGGGTTCGGCCGGCTGTGCGGCGCGGACCTGATCCCGCTGGAAACACTTGGCCGCCCGCGCATCGACGTGATCATGACGCTGTCGGGTATCTTCCGCGATCTGCTGCCGCTGCAGACCAAGCTGCTGGCCGAAGCAGCACTCAAGGCCGCCACCGCCGACGAGCCGCCGGAACAGAACTTCATCCGCGCCCATGCGCTAAGCTATGCCGAAAAAATCGGCTGCGACATGGAAACCGCCGCCCTGCGGGTGTTCTCGAATGCCGAGGGAACTTACGGGTCGAACGTCAACCAGCTTGTCGACAGCTCGGCCTTCGGCGAAGAGGACGAACTGGCCGACGCCTACGAGGCCCGCAAGAGCTTTGCCTACGGGGTGAACGGCAAGGCGCAGCACAACGCCCCGCTTCTGCAGGCGGCGCTGCGCGACGTGGACGTGGCCTACCAGAACCTCGAATCCGTGGAGCTGGGGATCACCTCGGTCGATCACTATTTCGACACGCTTGGCGGGATCGCGCGGGCGGTCAAGCGCGCCCGCGGCGGTCAGGAAGCCGCCGTCTATATCAGCGACACCACCCGCGGCGCGGGCAAGGTGCGCACGCTGGCCGATCAGGTCTCGCTCGAGACGCGGTCGCGCGCGCTCAACCCGAAATTCCACGAGGCGCTTCTCAGCCACGGGGCCGAGGGCGTGCGCCAGATCGAAAGCACCGTCACCAACACGATGGGCTGGTCGGCGACCACCGGACAGGTGGAGCCCTGGGTCTACCAGCGCCTGTCGGAGACTTTCGTGCTGGACGAGGCGATGCGCAAGCGGATGACCGACCTCAACCCCGCGGCCTCGTCGCGGATGGCCAACCGCCTGCTCGAGGCGCATGACCGCGCCTACTGGTCCCCCGATGATGCGACGCTGTCGGCCCTGCGCGATGCGGCCGACGCCATCGAGGACCGACTCGAAGGGATCGCGGCAGAATGACCCATCCCCGCACAGCGCAAACAGGCCCGGACGTCGGGCGCACCACCCCAATAGGGAGGAGACACTCATGAGCCCACTGGATAACAGACAACAACCCCCCGCCGCGCGGGCCAACATGCGCGAGGCCGCCGGTCTCGAGGCGCGCCGCAAGGTCGAGACCCCGCCCGTGCTCAAGGGGCAGGACGGCGAAGGCTCACTGCAGGTGCATCAGGACGAGTCGATGAAGATCGAGGGGGCCAAGGTCTTCGCTGTCTACGGCAAGGGCGGGATCGGCAAATCGACGACCAGCTCCAACCTTTCGGCGGCCTTCGCCAAAATGGGCAAGCGCGTGCTGCAGATCGGTTGCGATCCCAAGCATGACAGCACCTTCACCCTGACCGGGCAGCTTCAGCCCACGGTGATCGACATTCTGAAAAGCGTCGATTTCCACGCCGAGGAACTGCGCCCCGAGGATTACGTGACCATGGGCTATGGCGGCGTGCAATGCGTCGAGGCCGGCGGGCCGCCGGCCGGCACCGGCTGCGGCGGCTATGTCGTCGGCCAGACCGTCAAGCTGTTGAAGCAGCACCACATGCTGGAAAACACGGATGTTGTCATCTTCGACGTGCTGGGCGACGTCGTCTGCGGCGGCTTTGCCGCACCCCTGCAACATGCCGACCGGGCGTTGATCGTCACCGCGAACGATTTCGATTCGATCTACGCGATGAACCGGATCATCGCCGCCGTCCAGGCCAAGGCGGGCAATTACAAGGTGCGGCTGGCAGGCTGTGTCGCGAACCGCTCCAAGAATACCGACGAGGTGGACCGCTATTGCGCGCGCGTCGGCTTCGACCGGATCTCGCACATGCCGGACGTGGATGCCATCCGCCGGTCGCGCCTGAAGAAGAAGACGCTGTTCGAGATGGAGGACGAGGAAGACATCGTGTCCTGCCGGGCCGAATACTTGCGGCTGGCGGAACTGCTCTATCGCGGCACCGATCCGCTGGCGCCCGCGCCGATGGAAGATCGCGACATCTTCGAGATGCTCGGGTTCGACTGATGGGCTATGACAGCACCCTTGCCCGTGTCGAAACCTATTTCGACAAGACGGCCACCCGCGCCTGGGAACGGCTGACCAGCGATGCGCCGGTCAGCCGGATCCGCGAGACGGTGCGGGCCGGCCGCGACAGGATGCGGGCGCAGATGCTGTCACGCCTGCCCGACGATCTGACGGGTCTGCGGGTGCTGGATGCCGGCTGCGGTGCGGGTCAGATGACCGCCGAACTGGCCGGGCGCGGGGCGGATGTGGTCGCGGTGGACATCTCGCCCGCGCTTGTCGATATCGCGCGCGAGCGCCTGCCCCGCGGATTGCAGGGCCGGGTCAGCTTTCACGCGGGCGACATGCTGGACGCGCGGCTCGGCCCGGTCGATCACGTCGTCGCGATGGACAGCCTGATCTACTACGCGCAGGCCGACATCACCCGCGCGCTGACAGCCCTTGCCGGGCGGACGCGCGGCAAGGTCGTCTTTACCGTCGCGCCGCGCACGCCGCTTCTGATGGCGATGTGGCAGGTGGGCAAGCTTTTCCCGCGCGCCGACCGGTCGCCCATCATGGTGCCGCACGCCCCCGCCTCGCTGGCGCAGGCGCTGCGCGACACACCCGTCAAGGCGCGGCTCGTCCCGCTCGACCGTGTCAATTCGGGTTTCTACATCTCACAGGCTCTGGAGCTGGCCGGATGACCATGCGCCGTCCCAACCCCCTGATGCAGCTGACCACCCGCATCCTGCCGTTTTCGGATGCGGCCAGCGAAGGGCTGCCGATGAGCCAGCTTTTGCGGCTGTCGCTGTTTCAGGTGTCGGTGGGGATGGCGACGGTGATGCTGCTTGGCACGCTGAACCGGGTGATGATCGTCGAGCTTTCGGTGCCCGCGACCATCGTCGCGGTGATGATCGCCCTGCCCGTCCTGATCGCGCCCTTCCGCACGCTTCTCGGGTTCCGGTCGGACACGCATCGCAGCGCCATCGGCTGGAAGCGCATCCCCTATCTCTGGTTCGGGTCGCTCTGGCAGATGGGCGGCCTTGCGGTGATGCCCTTCGCGCTGCTGGTGCTGTCGGGCCAGCAGGTCACCGGACCGTCCTGGGCCGGCGAGGTGCTGGCGGCGCTGGCGTTCCTGATGACCGGTCTGGGCCTGCACATGACGCAGACGGCCGGGCTGGCGCTGGCCAGTGACCGCGCCGATGACGCGACGCGGCCGCGCGTCGTGGCGCTTCTCTACGTGATGTTTCTTGTGGGCATGGGCGTGTCGTCGCTGGTCATCGGCTGGCTGCTGCGCGACTTCACGCCCTTCACGCTGATCCGGGTGGTTCAGGGCGCGGCCGTGGTCGGCATCCTTCTGAACCTGATCGCGCTCTGGCGGCAGGAAAACGTCAAACCCATGACCCGCGAAGAGCGCGCCGCCCCGCGCCCGCGCTTCCGCGAGGCCTGGGCCGATCTCATGGCCGGCGGTCAGGCGGGGCGGCTGCTGGCGGTCGTGTTTCTGGGCACAATGGCCTTCAACATGCAGGATGTTCTGCTCGAGCCGTATGGCGGCGAGATCCTCGGGCTGTCGGTATCCGCGACCACGCTGCTGACCGCGGTCTGGGCGTCGGGCGCGCTTCTGGGCTTCACCCTCGCCGGGCGGATGCTCGCACAGGGGGCCAACACCTACCGCATGGGTGCTTTCGGTATCCTTGTCGGCATCGCCGCCTTCTCGACGGTGATCTTCGCGGCCCCCCTCGATTCGAACGTGATGTTCTTCAGCGGCGCGGGGATGATCGGCTTCGGCAACGGTCTGTTTGCCGTCGCGACGCTGACCGCGGCGATGACGATGCCGGTGACCGGAACCGCCGGGCACGGGCTGGCGCTTGGTGCATGGGGGGCCGCACAGGCCACCGGTGCCGGGCTGTCGATCGCCATGGGCGGGGCGTTGCGCGACTGGATCGACGCCATGGCCACATCCGGCCGGCTTGGCGAGGCGCTGAACTCGCCCGCGACCGGATATTCCTTCGTCTATCACGTCGAGATAGGCCTGCTTTTCGTCACGCTTGCCGCGCTCGGACCACTGGTCCGGATCGCGCGGGTCGGCCCCCGCAACACCCAAAAGGGATCGGCCCGTATCGGCCTGGCCGATTTCCCGACATGACCCGCCGTTCCGTCGAAAGGATATCAAAATGACCGCAACATTCTTTGGAGAAGTCGATCTGGCCAGCGTGGCCCTGTGGCTCTTCTACATCTTCTTTGCCGCGCTGATCATCTACATCCAGCGCGAGAACATGCGCGAGGGCTACCCGATGGAGGACGATGACGGCAATCCGTCCGCCAACCAGGGGTTCTTCCCGCTGCCGAGCGACAAGACCTTCAAGCTGCCGCATGGCCGCGGCGAGGTCACCGTGCCCTCGGGCCAGACCCCCGAGCGCAGCCATGTCGCGCTCGAGAAATCCGCGGTCGCCAACGGTTTTCCGTTCGAGCCGACAGGTGACCCGATGATCGACGGGGTCGGCCCGGCCTCCTGGGCGCCGCGCCGCGACATGCCCGAGCTTGACGGCAAGGGCCATCCCAAGATCGTGCCGATGGCGGCGACCGACCAGTTCGGCGTGTCGGCGGGGCGCGATCCGCGCGGGCTGCCGGTCAAGGCCGGCGACGACGAGATCGTGGGAACGATCACCGACATGTGGCTCGACGAGCCCGAGCAGATGGTCCGCTATCTGGAGTACGAGCTTGACGCCGCGCATGGCGGCGGCAAGCGGCTCGTGCCGCTGACGATGGCGCGGATCAAGAAGGACTGCGTGAAGGTCCGCTCGATCTTCGGCAAGCATTTCGCGAATGTGCCGAAACATGCCTCGCCGAACCAGATCACCATGCTCGAGGAAGACAAGATTTCCGGCTACTATGCGGGGGGCACGCTCTATGCATCCGAGGCGCGTCAGGAACCGCAACTCGGCTGACAGGCCGGACACAAAGGAGGGGCTGAGATGAGCCACGATCACGACGATTTCGCCGTAGAGCCCGTGAAGGGCCTGCCCGAGCGCCCGCCAGAGGGGGAACACGTCCTCTGGCAGGGGCGGCCCCACTGGTGGGCCCTGACGCGGGACGCCCTCAGCCTGTATTGGGTCGCGGGGTATTTCGTGGCGCTTTTCGTCTGGCGTTTCCTGACGCTGGTCGATCAGGTCACGCTTGCAAGCGCGTTCCGCGCCTCCTTTCCGTTCATCATTCTCGGGGGCGTGGTCTGCGTGATCCTGCTGATCGTGGGCGTCGCGCAAGCCCGCGCCACGGTCTACACGATCACCAATCGCCGCGTCGCCATGCGCATCGGGGCGGCGCTGACCGTCACGCTGAACCTGCCGTTCACCCAGGTCCGCAACGCCGATCTGAACCTGCGTCGTGACGGCACCGGGACCATCGCGCTCGACCTTCTGGAGGCGAAGACGCGGCTGAGCTATCTGGTCTGCTGGCCGCATGTGCGCCCGTGGGTGATGCGCCGCACGCAGCCCGCGCTGCGCTGCATCCCCGAGGCCGAAAAGGTGGCGCGCCTGCTGTCCGAGGCCGCCGAGGCGCGTGTCGAGACACCGCGCGTGACGCGCGTGGCCGACGCCGCCCCCATCGCTGCAGAATAGACCCGAGGCATCGCCATGACCCAGCTCGACACACATCCCGCCAAGCACCCGACGATGAGACACCCCCGTGACAAGTAACTGGTCCCGCGCATCATGATGCGGATGGTGCTGGTGCTGATGATTCTGGTTCTGGCCATCGTCACCTATGCCCGCCTCACCGACCGTCCGCTGATCGCCACCCCCCCCGAGGGCGAGGTGGTCACCAGCCGCGACTTTCTGCTGTCGGGCGACATGTCGGGCGCGGCCACCGTCCGCAATCTCGACGGCACGCTGGTCGCCGACCTGACCCCCGACAAGGGCGGTTTCATATCCGGCGTCTGGCGCGTGATCCAGCGCGAGCGTACAAAGCATCGCGTGGCACTGGACGGTCCGGTGACGCTGATCCGCAAGGATAATGGACGCGTGTCCATTCAAGACCCCAGCACAGGCTGGAGCGCCGATTTAATGGGATTCGGCGCCGATAACGCCAGGGCCTTCGCGCGGCTGCTGGCACAATAGGAGAGGAGGCCAGAAATGGGATGGCTGACAAGAGAGATCGAACATGCGCCGTGCACTGTGGAAATCAGTCACAAATTCGAATCGTTGCATGCGCATGTGCGCTTCAACAACGGGGCCACGGTCTATCCGGGCGATGAGGTCAAGGTGCAGGGCCCCGAGATCATGGCGCCTTTCGGCGAGGTGGTCAGCGAGGACCGCGACGCGACGATCATCCGCGCCAGCGGGCTCGAACGTCTCTGGACGCGCCTGACCGGAGACCTAGAAGTGATGGAACTTTGCGAATTTTCCTTTTCCGAGGAGGCCACGCTATGAACGTCCAGTCGAAACATACCGCCGACGCGACAACCGCCGAGGAAAGCTTTGCCATCCAGGAAGAACAGGCGAAGTTCGACAGCAAGGCCGCCACCGATGTGGCGATGCAGAACACCCTGCTGACCCCGCGCTTCTACACCACCGATTTCGACGAGTTGGACGCGATCGATGTCAGCCCGGTGCGCGAGGACTGGGACAAGCTGATCGCGCGCATGGAATCCGACCCCAACAAGGGCCACTTTCGCAAGACCGAGGACTGGGATCACGTCGACTGGGACGGGATGGACCCGGCGCTGAAGAAGGAGCTCATCGATTTCCTGATTTCCAGCTGCACCGCCGAGTTTTCGGGCTGTGTGCTTTACAAGGAGATGAAGCGCCGCGGCACCAACAAGGACATCACGCAGCTCTTTCAGCTGATGGCCCGCGACGAGGCCCGGCATGCCGGCTTCATCAACGACGCGTTGCGCGAGGCCGGTGTGGCGGTGAATCTCGGCTTCCTGACACAGAAGAAGAAATACACCTATTTCCGGCCCAAGTTCATCTACTACGCCACCTACCTGTCGGAAAAGATCGGCTATGCGCGCTACATCACGATCTTCCGCCATCTCGAGGCGCACCCCGAATACCGCTTTCATCCGATCTTCAAGTGGTTCCATGAATGGTGCAATGACGAGTTCAGCCATGGCGAGGCGTTCGCCCTGCTGATGAAGACCGACCCGAAGCTGACCTCGGGCAAGAACGTGCTGTGGATCAAGTTCTTCCTGACGGCCGTCTACGCCACGATGTATGTGCGTGACCACCAGCGGCCCGCCTTTCACAAGGCGCTCGGCGTCGATCCCGACTGGTACGGGCACGAGGTCTTTACCAAGACATCCGAGATGACCAAGCAGATCTTCCCGATCACGCTGGATATCGACAACCCGCGCTGGCAGTCGGGGCTGGTGAAACTGCAAAAGGCCAATGCCGATCTGGCGCGGGCCAAGACCGAGACCGGGATCGGCGCGTGGCTGCGCCGGACGGGCGCGCAGGCGCGCGCCGCGACGGCGTTCGTCGGGCTTTACACGATCCCGGCGAAGAAACACGCGGTGCCCGCATCGACCCGGCTGGAGCCGGCCTATTGAACCGGGTTTCGGTGCCTGTGGCACCGACCCGCGTGGGGGGCCAGCCCCCCACACCCCCCGGAGTATTTCCGGCAAGATGAAGGACTAGCCGTGCACAGCCCCTGGATCGCAGCCCTGACGGCCCTTTTCCTCTGGTGGTTCGCCACCGGGGCGATCCTGTTGGTGGTGCGGCTGTGTGAACGTCGCTCGGGTGGTACCGGTCGCCGCGCCGTGCTGCTGGCGCTGCCGGTGCTGGGGCTTGGCCTCTGGGGGTATCACGCGACACTGGACATGACCGGGATCGGCGCCGCCTATGGCGCGTTTCTGGCCGCGCTGGCGATCTGGGGCTGGATCGAGCTGAGCTTTCTGACCGGGGTGATCACCGGGCCGAACCAGCGGCCCTGCCCGCCCGGCCTCGTCGAATGGGAGCGGTTCATCCGCGCCTGGGGGACGGTCGCCTATCACGAGATGCTGCTGACGGCCATGCTAATCGTGGTCTGGCTCATGGGACACGACGCCGCGAACACGGTGGGGCTGTGGACCTTCACGGTGCTCTATTTCGCGCGCGTCACCGCCAAGCTCAATCTTTATTTCGGGGTGCCGCGGATCAACGTCGAATTCATCCCGCGGGCGCTGGCGCATATGGGCAGCTACTTCCGGATGGCACCGGTGGGCTGGTTCTTTCCCTGTTCGGTCACCGCGCTGAGCCTCGCGGTGGCCTGCTGGCTGGAGCGGCTCTATTCCGCCGGCTCGCCGGTCGAGACCGTGGGCTTTGCCCTGCTTGGCGCGATCACCGCGCTGGCATTGCTGGAACACTGGCTGATGGTGCTGCCATTGCCGGATGCGAAACTCTGGCGCTGGATGCTTCCCGCGCCCAAACACTCACCAAAAAAGACACCACCGGAGGGACATCATGAATTTTGACGTCATGTTCGACGCACAGCTGGAGGCGCTGCGCGAAGAGGGGAACTACCGCATCTTCGCCGAACTGGAACGCCGGTGTGGCGATTTTCCCAAGGCACAAAGCCATTGCGGCGAGTCCCCCGGCGAGGTCACGGTCTGGTGTTCCAACGACTATCTCGGCATGGGACAGCATCCCGTGGTCCGGCAGGCGATGAAGGATGCGGTCGATCAATGCGGCACCGGGGCCGGCGGCACGCGCAACATCTCGGGCACCAATTGCCATCACCTGATGCTGGAGCGCGAACTGGCCGATCTGCATGGCAAGGATGCCGCGCTGCTGTTCACCTCGGGGTATGTCTCCAACTGGGCCGCGCTGGCGACGCTTGGCAGCCGTTTGCCGGATGCGGTGATCCTGTCGGACGAGGCCAACCATGCCAGCATGATCGAGGGCATCCGCCAGTCCCGCGCCAAGAAAGTGATCTGGAAGCACAACGACGCCGCCGATCTCGACCGCAAGCTTGCCGCCCTGCCGGTCAACGCGCCCAAGATCGTCGCGTTCGAAAGCGTCTATTCCATGGATGGCGACATCTGCCCGATGCGCGAGATCGTCGAGGTCGCCGAGAAGCACGGCGCGATGACCTATCTCGACGAGGTGCATGCCGTGGGTCTCTACGGCGCGCGCGGTGGTGGCGTCTCCGAAGAGCTGGGCCTCGCCCACCGGATCACGCTGATCGAAGGCACGCTCGGCAAGGCCTATGGCTGCATGGGCGGCTATGTGACCGGATCCGAAAGCCTGTGTGATTTCATCCGCTCGTTTGCCAGCGGCTTCATCTTCACCACCGCCCTGCCGCCCGCCGTCGCCGCCGCCGCGACCGCGAGCGTGCGGCATCTCAAGGATTCGGAGGCAGAGCGCCAGGCGCAGCGCGCGCAGGTCGCGAAGCTGCGCCGCCAGCTCGATCTGCACGGCATCCCGCATCTGGCGAATACCAGCCACATCATCCCCGTGATGATCAAGGATCCGGTGAAATGCCGGGTGCTGGCCGATATCCTGATGAGCGACTGGGGCATCTACGTGCAGCCGATCAACTATCCCACTGTGCCCAAGGGCACCGAGCGGCTGCGCTTCACCCCCGGGCCGCTCCATAGTGATGCGGATATCGACCATCTCGTCGCGGCGCTCAACACGCTTTGGAAGCAATGCGCCCTCGCGCATGCCGTTGCCTGAGGCGCTTGCGCGCGACGTCGCGCAGGCGCGTCGATCCGGCTTGATTTGCTGCTGGAAAGGCTACATCCCAGCGAGCTACGGATACTTCGGCTAGGCACTCATACCCATGCCGATACGCGAAAAGGTCGCCCTTTGGCGGCCTTTCAACACGAGGAGAAAACGATGAAACTGACACGACGCACAACCATGAGCCTTCTGGGCGCCACCGCCGCGACCGCCCTGCTGCCCGCAGCCGCACGCGCGAACGGCGAGGTGCACGAGGTTCAGATGCTCAACCGGCATCCCGACGAGAACGAGAGCATGGTGTTCTATCCCGATATCATCGAGGCGCAGCCCGGCGACACGATCCGCTTCGTCTCCGTCGACAAGGGTCACAATGCCGTCAGCTATGACGACATGCTGCCCGAGGGGGCCGAAGGTTTCAAAAGCCGGATGAACCAGGATGTCGAGGTCGTGGTCGATGCCGAGGGCGCGTACGGGTATTACTGCCAGCCGCACAAGGCGCTTGGCATGGTCGGCCTGATCCTGGTGGGGGACGCCTCGGGCAATTACGAAAGCCTCAAGGAGGCCAACCTGCGCGCCCCGAACGAGAAGAAGCGTTGGGAAGATATCTTTGCGCGCGCCGACGAAATCGTGGGCGGCACCGCCTGAGGCAGCCTGCCCAAGGCAAGATTGAACGGAGAAAGGCCGGCCCCGCGAACGGGCCGGCCTTTTTCAGATCCGCCGCAGCGGGACCACCTGAGCATCTCCCGGCGAGACCACGCCGCGGATCATCGTGGCGATGTCGCCGGCTGTCATCTGCGCGTCGGCATACATGTCCGCCGGGCTGGCCTGATCGATGAACCGATCCGGCAGGCAGATGTTGCGCAGCACGAGACCGCGGTCGAACGCCCCGCGCCGGGCCAGATCGTGCATGACGATGGATCCGAAACCGCCTTGCGCGCCCTGCTCTACGGTGATCAGAGCCCGGTGATGGCGGACAAGCTGCATCAGCAGATCGCTGTCCAGAGGCTTGGCAAAGCGGGCATCGGCGACTGTGACGGTGATACCCTCGTCCGCCAGCATGGCGGCGGCAACCCGGCACTCGGCCAGATGCGCCCCGAAGCTGAGGATCGCGACATCGCTGCCCTCCTCGATCACGCGGCCACGCCCGATCTCGAGCGGCGTGCCACGCTCTGGCAGTGCCACACCCGTGCCGGCCCCGCGGGGATAGCGAAAGGCGATCGGCCCGGCGTCATGATCCGCGGCCGTGGCAACCATGTGCACAAGCTCCGCCTCGTCGGCGGCGGCCATCACCGTGAACCCGGGCAGGTTCCCGAGATAGCCGATATCGAACGCCCCCGCATGGGTGGCCCCGTCGGCCCCGACAAGGCCCGCGCGGTCGATGGCAAAGCGCACCGGCAGGCCCTGCAGTGCCACGTCATGCACCACCTGATCATAGGCGCGTTGCAGAAACGTCGAGTAGATCGCGCAAAAGGGTTTCAGCCCGCTCGCCGCCATCCCGGCGGCGAAAGTCACGCCATGCTGCTCGGCAATGCCGACATCGAAGACGCGGGACGGGAAACGCTCTGCCATCTTCGTCAGGCCGGTGCCGTCGGGCATCGCCGCCGTCACCGCGACGATGCGGTCATCGCGCGCGGCCTCGTCTACCAGCGCGTTGCCGAAGACGGATGTGTAGGATGGCGCGGTGGGTTTCGATTTGGCCTGCGTGCCGGTCGCGGGATCGAATTTCGCCACCCCGTGGCCCTTGTCGGCGGCATCTTCGGCGGGCGCGTATCCCTTGCCCTTGACGGTGCAGCAATGGATCAGCACCGGACCCGTGGCCCGCGCCCGCGCAGCGCGCAGCACGCCCAGAAGCTGGCCCATGTCATGCCCGTCGATCGGGCCGATATACTGAAAGCCAAGCTCCTCGAACAGCGTGCCGGACCCTGTCAGCCCGGTCACAAGTTGCCGGGCGCGCTTGGCGCTTTGGCGGATCGGCGCGGGGATCGCGGCCTCGAACCCTTCGGCGAGCGACGCGACCCGCGCCAATGGCTCGCTGGCATACATGCGGCTGAGATAGGACGACATGGCGCCCACGGGGGGCGCGATGCTCATCTCGTTGTCATTGAGGATCACGAACAGGCGGCGGCCTTCGGCCCCGGCATTGTTGAGCGCCTCGTAGGCCATGCCGGCGCTGATCGCGCCGTCGCCGATCACGGCGATCGCATCGCCGGTGGCCTGGCCCATGTCGCGCCCGACGGTAAAGCCGAGCGCGGCACTGATAGAGGTGGAACTATGCGCCGCGCCGAACGGATCATGCGCGGATTCCGCGCGCTTGGTGAATCCCGACAGCCCGTCCTTTTGCCGCAGCGTGCGGATGCGGTCACGCCGCCCGGTCAGGATCTTGTGCGGATAGCACTGATGACCCACGTCCCAGATCAGCTTGTCCATCGGCGTGTTGAAGACGGCATGGATGGCCACGCTCAGCTCGACCACGCCAAGGCTGGAGCCAAGGTGCCCGCCGGTCTGCGAGACGGCGTCGATCACCTCGGCGCGCAGTTCGTCGGCAAGGCGACCGAGGTCACGATCCGGCATCTGGCGCAGATCGGATGGTCCGGCCACGCGGTCGAGCAGCGGTGTTTTCGGTGTATCCTCGGTCATCGCACCCTCCCTTCGGGTGGTTCAGGCGTCGCCCGCAGTCAGGTATCGGGACGCGAACGGCGCGAAAGATCCGGAGGCGCGACGCGTGGCCCGCCTCCGGCAATGGTCGGTCAGTTGCCGTAATCCGGCTCTGCCGTGCTGGCCAGTTCGGGCCAGTCGCCGATAACGTTGGTGCCCTGCAGGGGCTGTTGATAGCCCTTGTGGCAGGTCGCGCAGGCGGCTTTCGGGGCATCCGCATAGACCGGGCCAAGCCGGTGCTCGGGCAGGATCCCGTCAAGCGGGGCCAGGTAGGTGTTGTTGAGCTCCAGCACCATCTGGATCCCCAGCGTGGCCGTGGCCCATTGCGGCGTGATCTGCCCGCTGGCCGAGTAGAAGGCCCGGCTGTTGTGACAGAACAGGCAATTCACCCCGAGCGAGTTGCTGACATAGTTCATCAGCGAATAGGTCCGCTCGGCCTGCTGGATGCCGGGATAGCCATCCTCGCCCGGCACGCCCGCTACGCGACTTTCCAGATCGTGGACGGCAATGGTCTCGCCATCGAGCAGGTACTTTTCCAGCGCGTCGGAGGGCAGCGAGGTGTATTGCGACTGCATCGTCACCCGGTTCTGATTGGCCGACCAGCCTTCGACATTCTCGTTGACGGGACTGATCTTGAACCAGATATTCTCGGGCACCGGCTGACCACGGTGACAGGTAGCACAGGTGACCCCGACCTCCTTGTTGGCGTTGACGTGACCGGCCCATTCCTCGTTGATGTTCTGGGTCATGCCGATCATCAGATAGCCGACGCTGGTCTGGTAGCTGTCGAGATCGTCGAACAGGTCGGGAATACCCGTCCATTCGCGCATCGCGGCCAGCAGACGGTCGTAATTCTCGACCGTCAGATCCTCGAGGCCCGGCGGCACGTTCTCACGTGCGTCTCCGGCGGTCTCTTCGCCGCCCTGCGGCACCACGGGCGCCGATGTCGAGGCGAGAAATTCCTCGATGTAAGGGTCGGGCCGGGCAAGATCCACCTTGAACTCGGGCACCGACATGCCGGTGCCGCGCGGACCCGTCTGCATGCTGTCGGTGGCGTAGGGTTGGCCCCCCGCGACCAGGGCCGCGGCCACGAACACCGCGCCCCCCACCACGCCGATGGCGATGGCGGGGCGGTAGATGTCCTTGGGGTTGTCCCGGTTCCATTTGTCAAACCACTTGGGAAACATGGCTCAGTCCTCCTGTCCGATGAAGGCTTCATAGGAGCCATAATTCTCGTAGCCGTATGACCCGTCATACATCGGCGCGAAATTGTGCTCTTGTGCCCAGATGAACCAGTTGTCGACGACGGTACCGGTCAGCAGGATACCGATCCCGCCGGTGATCGGCGTCAGCACCGCGAACCACCAGGCCCATCGGTGAATGCCTTCCATCGTGGCGTTGAAGCCCATGGTCCAGCGCCAGAACAGGGCGGCCCGCTCGCTCGCGGTGCCGCGGTCATAGATCTGCTCCAGCTCGCGGTCGCCGCCAAAGCGGGTCACGGCAAGAATAGTCGCGCCGTGCATCGCAAACAGCAGCACAGACCCGTACAGGAACACGATCGAGAGGCAGTGGAACGGGTTGTAGTAGAGGTTGCCGTAGCGGATGCTGAACGCCGTGGTCCAGTCCAGATGCGGGAAGATGCCGTAAGGCACGGCCTCCGACCACGAGCCCATCAGCACCGGCCGGAAGAGGCCCAGCACGAGAAACAGCCAGATCGCCGAGCCGAAGGCCCAGAAGACATGCTTGCCCATCTTGTGGCTCGCCGCCAGCTGATAGCTGCGCGCCCACCAGGCCAGAACCGCCACCAGCAGGAAGAACGAGCTGATGATGTACCAGCCACCGTCATTCAGTGGCGGCATCGACAGCCCGTGTTCGGGGCCCGGAGGCTCCAGCGCGAGCCAGAAGAGCTGGCGCAGGAACTCGGGGATCGACCAGCCGACCTGCGCCAGCATGTTGAACCCCACGATCACGAACCACAGCGTGCCCGTCAGCAGGCTGATCACCCCCAGCATCCCGAGATTGATCGGTCCGATCTGCGCGTTGCCGATCCAGCCGATGAGTTTCGAGAAGGACGGCTTGCCCGAGCGTTCGCTCATCAGGCGGCCACCGGTGTCGTCGAGGCCCATCTCGGGGGGACCCTGCACCTGCACTTGCGTGAATATGTTCTGATATTCGGCCATGTTCTTACATCCCTATCTGAGAAGGCCAGATCGGCGCCTCGAGCCACCAGTTCCACCATTCGGGCCAGCCCTTGGTCCAGACCGGTCCGCTGATGATGATGCAGACCGCCGACCAGAACCCGGCATTGAGCGCCAGCAACAGTCCCACCCTGTGGATCCCGAGCGTGCCCACCGAATAGCCGATGAAATCACGAAAGAACGTGTCTTCATGATCCGGCGACTTGGCCTCTTCGCCCTTTTCGGGGTTGGCCGCCGACAGCACCAGCCCGCCATGCAGCGCCAGCGCCAGCGTCGTGGCGAAGAAGAACGTCACGGCCAGCATATGCGCCGGGTTGTAGTGAAAGTGCAGATAGGCGTAGCCGGTATTGCTCACCCAGTCGAGGTGACTGAAGATGCCATACGGAAAGCCGTGCCCCCAGGCCCCCATCAGCACCGGGCGAAAGACGACCAGCGTCGCATAGGCGAAGATCGCGACGCCGAAGGCGAAGGGCACATGGTACCCGATGCCCAGCTTGCGACAGATCTCGACCTCGCGCAGGGCCCAGCTTATGAAGGCGCCGAGCGCGCAGATGGTGATGATCTGCCACAGCCCACCCTCCATGAGCGGCGCCATTCCCAGCCCGTAGGCCAGGTCGGGCGGCGCGATGTTGATGAGCCACGGGTTGAAGGTGCCCTGATTTGCGGCCCCCCAAAAAATCAGAATGGTCCCGAGCAGTGCGAAAAACACCGTCGTGACGCCGAAAAAACCGACATAGAACGGTCCGACCCAGAAGTCGAACAGATCGCCGCCAACAAGCGTCCCCCCGCGGACCCGGTACTTTCGTTCGAAACTGAGCACAGCCATGTTTGAAGCCTCCGAGTGTGGTGACCGGCCCGGGACGAACTCCCCGCGGTCAACCGGATCATTACGTGTCTTGGTGGCTGCGGGCGGGGACACCCCCGCCCACAGCGTCAGTGGATGGAGCGCGATTCAGCGTCCGTACTTCTCGGCGGCGATTTCGAACCAGTTGAAACCGTCGGTGCTCAGAAGCACGAGATGGATCATCGCGGCCAGAAGGAACAGGAACGCGCCCTGAGCCACGAAAACGCGACGCGGGTCGAAGATCAGCCAGATCTTGTAGAATTTAGCCATTGTGTTGTCCTTTCCTTAGAACCACGGGAACCAGATGAAGGTTGCGATGTGTGCAACCACTGCAATCGCCGTGAACAGCCAAAGGCCACTCATATAGACGGAATGCAGCTCCTGGGCTTGCTCGTCTGTGAGACCTGTGAATGACAGGTCGGATTTCTCAGCCATGAACTTTCCTCCGGAATGTTATGCCGACGCCGCGAACCCCGCGGCCGGGTTCCTTTAGGGCCGTCACGGTCCCTCAGGTTTCTGTCCGCCCTTGTTGGCAGGCAGCTCGTGTTTCGGTCTCGGGCCCAAGGCCTCAGACCGAAAAAATCATTGGTGTCACGCGATCGGATTCGAGCCATGCGCGCGCCAGCGGGCCGCGCAGGTTCAGTGTCCGGTAGCGGATCACGTCGCGAACCCACCGCACGCTGGCGAAGGGAATCGCGACAAAGAAGATGCAGAAGAAATACAGGTGGTATTCCGCGCTGCGGGGACGGCCCGCGCGGCTGCGCTGCGGCGGGTTCGATGTCATGTCGGTCATTTGAGGTCCTCCTCCTGGGATGGCTTGGGGGTCGCCCCGGCGGGCGACACGGCTTGAACGGTTTCGAGAACCACGCGCTCATCGCCCTGGCGCAGGGCTGCGTCCTCGGCGGCGTCACGAAGGGTCTTGGCGGCGGAAATGCGGGTCAGCACGGGATGGCCCGCGACGATGCGGTCAAGCTCGCGCTGCGCATCGGCGTCCCACGGAAAGTCGCGGCGCAGCGGGGTGGGCGTGGCCGAAGCCGCATCCATCTCCGAGCCGAGCGGCAGGATGTGAAACAGCGCATCGAAGAGCCCGTTGCACACTTCCTGCAGAAGATACGTGGCCCCGGCATAGCCCATCATCGGGGTGCCGGTGGCGCGCCGGATCGCGGCGCCCGGAAAGCTCGCCGGGATGAAGGCCGGTTGCGGCCCGTGCCCGGACTTGCACTCGGCAAGGTACATCTTTTCGTTGATCGACCCCATCAGGATGATCGGCCGCTTGGCATGCACCAGGGCGCGCACCTCTTCGTTGTTGGTCTTGGTACCGGCGCAGCGCGCCACGGCAAAGGCACAAGGAAGGCCCAGATCGCCCTCGAGGTATTTGCGGATGCCGCGCGCATAAGTCTCGTTCGCGACGATCCCGAAATTCGCGGTAGCGAAGAAATCCTGCGTCACCGAGCGCCACAGATCCCAGACCGGCTTGAGCGTCGAATGCTTCTCGCGGGCGATGAACGGCTCGGGGTCGAGCCCCAGCATCTCACCCAGCTTGCGCAGGAACAGCGTCGTGCTCTCCACTCCGATCGGGGCCTGCAGGTACGGCTTGCCCAGAACCTCGGCCAGACCGCGGCTGAACTCGCGATACATGCAGATATTGACGTCGGCATTCACCAGATCGCGCATCTCGGCCAGATGCGTGCCAAGCGGCATCACCATGTTGACCTCGGCCCCGATCCCCTCGACCAGACGCCGGATCTCGTGCAGGTCCGACGGCATGTTGAACGTGCCGTACATCGGCCCGAGGATATTGACGCGCGGCGTCGCACCTTCCGCGCGTTTCTTTTCGGGCGGCATGCGCCCCTTGGTCATGCCGAACTCGGTGAACAGCCACGTGATCGCCCGGTCGGCGGCCTGCCACTGATCCTCGTCGATGGTGCGCGGCAGGAACCGCTGGATATTGGTGCCCTGCGGCGTCACGCCGCCACCGATCATCTCGGCGATGGATCCGGTGACGACCACCGCCGGCAGCGCCGGGTCGAGCGTTCCCCAGGCCCGCTTCATCGATTCCTCGGTCCCCGACCCCATCTCGTGCTCGCCGAGGCCCGTGACCACGATGGGCAATTCATGCGGCGGCAGCGCATCGGTGTAATGCAGCACGCTTGTTACCGGCAGGTTCTCGCAGCCCACAGGACCATCGATCACCACCTGCAACCCCTTGACCGCGCAGAAGGCATAGACCGCCCCCCAGTAGCCGCCGGCCCGATCATGATCCTGGATCAGCATGATACGCCTCCGGCTTTCATCTTGCCCCAAATACTCCGGGGGAGTCGCCCGGCGGGCGACGGGGGCAGCGCCCCCAGGACCCGGTATGAGACCCGCGCAGACATCAGATCATCTCCTGCGCCTTGGCGGCGCGGCGTTGCTTGTCGAGTTTCTTCTGGTTCAGCGCGCGGAAATCCTCACGGATGTTGGGCTCGCCTTCCCAGACCCCGGCGGTGTCGCCGGTGCCCACGCCCTCGAAAAAGGCGCGCATGTGTTCCATGCGCTCGCGGCCAGCGATGGCGGCATTGACCACTTCGGCCAGGCTGCCCGCCCCCGCCGGCCCCATCAGGGGCCGCGCCGAGATCAGGTTGGTGAAATAGAGCGCCGGGATCGCCAGTTCCTTGGCCTTCTGCACCACCGGTGTCGTGCCGATGGCCAGATCCGGCTTCAGGCCTTCCATCGCCGCGCAATCGTCTTCCAGAGAGGCCCGGAATTTCACCGTCACGCCGCGGGCGCGCAGCCACTCGGCATCGGCCTCGGACCAGGGTGTCTTTGGGCAGGCGGTACCGACATACGGAATCTCCGCGCCGCTTTCGATCAGCAGGCGCGCGACCAGAAGCTCGCTGCCCTCATAGCCCGACAGCGTGATCGTGCCCTTGACCGGGGCGCCACTCAGCGCGGTCTCGATCTCCGGCAGCACGGCGTTCTGCGCCGCGGCGACCTTGTCGGCGGGCAGGCCGAACGCATCCCCGATCCCGGCCAGCCACGCGGCGGTGCCGTCACGCCCCACGGGCGCGCTGCCGATGACCGGCCGGCCCGCGGTCTGGAATTCGCGAATGGCGGCGGTGTAGAACGGATGGATGGCCGCGACCGCGCCGCAATCCAGCGCGGCGTAAAGCTCGCGCCATTCGCGGCAGGGCACGACCGGCCCGACGGCCAGCCCCATCGGGTCCAGCATTCGGCCGATCATCATCGGATCGGCGGGGAACATCTCGCCCAGCAGGGTCACCGTGGGCCGATCGGACACGCCACCTTCGGGGGCGGGCACGGGACCGGCCTCGACCTCCTGGCGCGCGTAGTTGAGCATCGCCCCGGCCAGCACATCCTTGGCCTCGGCATGGGTGGGGATGCCGAACCCCGGCACGTCGATGCCGACGATCCGCACGCCGTTGATCTCTTTCGGCAGAAGCCGCAGCGGCACACCGCTGGCGGTGGGCACGCAGAGATTGGTCACCACCACCGCATCATAGCGGTCGGGATCGGCCAGCTCGTGCACGCTCTCGCGGATGTCCTCGAACAGCTTGCCGGTGACCAAAGATTCGGAATTGAACGGCACGTAGCCCACCGACCGACGCGCGCCGTAGAAGTGGCTGACGAAGGTCAGGCCGTAGACGCAGCAGGCCGAGCCCGACAGCACCGTGGCCACACGCTTCATCCGCAGACCCACCCGAAGCGAGCCGAAGGCCGGACACATGCTTTGCGGCTGGTCATGCGGGCCTTGCGGATAGTCTTTCGCGTATTGGTCGAGGATCTCGCTCTGCCCGGCCATGCGGGCGGCCTTTTCCATCTCGTCCCCGGAGTGGCAGCCCATGCCCTGATCGGGGCCATGATCGGGGCCATGATCGGGACCGGAATCGGTTGGCATGTCCCGCTCCGCCGCGTCGGGCGTCGCCTTGATCACGTCGGCCTCTGCGGCAGTGTCGTATCTGACTTCGTCGCTCATGCCGTCCCCCTCGGGCGCCTCAACGGGTCACCGGATGCGCCGCTGTTGCGGATGTCGTCGATCAGGCGGCGGATCTGTTCCGGGCGGGCCTGCGCCAGTATCCGGCGCGCGTCGCTCGACTGCGTGTCAAAGGCCCGATCCCGCCGCGGCAGGCTGATCCGGACTGGCTCAGGCCTCATCATAGACCACCTCCAGGCTCTCCTTCGGCGTCGAAAACTTGCCGCGCATGTCCTCGTCGGTGGCCGGCACCAGCACGTAATCGCCCCCGGTATCCTTGCTGTCGAACAAGCCCAGCAAACCGTCCTGATCCAGCGGCGACGGGCGCACTGGCGGTGCTATCCCCACCTGCTCGGCCAGCCCGGCAAACAGGCTGCCCCACTCGCTCTCGGCGGTGCCCACGATCTGATAATTGGCGGATTTCTTGCGCAGGTCGTCATCTGCGGGAATCGCGGCCAGAACGGGGATTTCCACCGCCTTCGCAAAGGCCTGCGCCTCGCCGGAGTGGTCGTCCTTGTTGATCACCAGTCCCGCGACACCGACATTGCCACCCAGCTTGCGGAAATATTCCACCGCCGAGCAGACGTTGTTGGCCACGTAAAGCGACTGCATGTCGTTGCTGGCCACGAGGATCACCTTCTGCGCCATGTCGCGGGCGATCGGCAGGCCGAAGCCGCCGCAGACCACGTCACCGAGAAAATCCAGCAGGACGTAGTCGAAATCCCAGTCGTGAAAGCCCAGCTTTTCCAGCAGCTCGAACCCGTGGATGATGCCGCGCCCGCCACAGCCGCGGCCGACTTCCGGCCCGCCCAGCTCCATCGCGAAGACGCCACCGCGCTTGAAGCAGACATCGCCGATCTTCACCGGCTCGCCGGCGAGGTTCTTCTTGGTCGATGTCTCGATGATCGTCGGGCAGGCCTTGCCGCCGAACAGCAGCGAGGTGGTGTCGGATTTCGGATCGCACCCGATCAGCAGCACGCGCTTGCCCTGCTCGGCCATCATGTGGCTGAGATTGGCGAGGGTAAAGCTCTTGCCGATCCCGCCCTTGCCGTAGATCGCGATGATCTGGGTCTTCTGTGTCGGTTCGCCTGTGTGGATCATATCGGCCAGATCCTCGTGCGCCTCGTCGCGCAGCCTTTGGTCGAAATCCTTGAGATTTGGCACGTCGTCCTTCACGCTGCTTCCTTCCAGTTGAGTATCATTTTCAGACAGGCGGGATCCTCGAACGCCGTGCGATAGGCGTCGGGGGCCTGTTCGGCGGGGGCCCTGTGCGAAATCAGCCCGCCAAGCGACAGGGCACCATTCTCGATCAGCGCCGCCGTGGCTGCGAGATCTTCGCGCGTCCATTCGGCGGCGACGCGAAACCGGGCTTCCTTCATGAAGGCCGGCGGAAACGCGAAGCTCAGAGCGTCGGGATAGAACCCCGCCAACACGATCTCGCCGCCCTTGCGGATGCGACCGATCAGATCGTTGAGGATCGCGGCATTGCCCGAGGCGTCGTAGATCGCACTGTAATCGCGGCGCGGGTCGTCGGCCGGGTCGATGACCTCGTAGCCTTCGGCGCCACCGCGCCGGCCCGGCTCGATTTCCCAGACGGTCGGCGCGGGTGCGCCTGCGGCGATCGTCAGCCGCGCCAGAAGCCGGCCAAAAACACCATGCCCGATGATCAGATCCGGCACCGCTCGATCAAGGCCCGCCATGGCGTGGCGCGCCGTCGCGGCCAGTGCCAGCAGCGCGCCCTCGGGGCCCATGGCCGCATCGATCCGCGTCACGCGGCCAGCATCGGTCACAAGGCATTCCGCCGCGCCGCCGAAAAGGCCGAAAGCGCCGTCAAAGCAATCTGCGCCGGGCACAAAAACCTTATCGCCGGGCTTGTAGCCAGTGCCGGGGGCGGCTTCGACCACCTCGCCAGCGGCCTCATAACCGGGCACCAGAGGATAGCCCATGCCGGGAAAGGGCGGCATCCGCCCCGACCAGAACAGCTTTTCCGTGCCGGTGGAAATTCCCGAATAGGCGATGTCGACCACAAGATCGCCGATCCCCGGCGCCTTGAGCGCGAGGGTGTCCAGTCGAAGATCCTCGGGACCGTTCAAATAGACAGCGCGGGTCTGCATGGCGCCTCCGTCTCTGCTGGTTGGCCGCTGGTCGGGAAGACTCAGTCAAAACGGCGAACCCTTGAATGTAAGTTTACTTAAACAGGTTTGACTGTCAAGTTTAGTTTACACCAATTTTCAAGAAGAATGTCAGCCGCACTTCACACAGCTCAGCGCACTGGTCACATAGGCGCGCGGCGCGCGCGGGATGTGGACCCGCTCGAATCCCGCCGCGCGGCACATTGCGCCGATCGTCGCCGACGAACGCGCGCGCCCGGTCCCCATCGCCATGGTATAAAACGCAAAATAGACGTCGCAGGCGGGGTCGGGACGGGCCCCGCCCGACATCGGCTCGGACACGATCAGACGCCCGCCGGGAGGCAGCGCCGCATGGACCTTGGCCAGCAGATCGGCGACGGTTTCGTCGTCGTGATCGTACAGCACCCGGATCAGCGAAATCGCGTCCGCGCCACCCGGCAAGGGCCCCTCGCGGAACGATCCGGACCGGCAGGTGATCCGCGCCTCGAGGCCCTGGCGTGCGAGTCGCTGCTGCGCGTCGGGAATCACCTCAGGCAGATCGAGAACGCTCACGGTCAGGCCGGGATAGCGCGCGGCCACCTCGGTCGCGAAGACGCCCGACCCGCCGCCCACATCCATCAGATGCCGGACACCGCGCAGCGAGATCATGCGCAGCGTGTCTTCGGCCACGAGGGTCTGCGATTGCGCCATCAGATCCGAATAGCGCGCCGCATCCGCCTCGGAGACGGTGCCGTCCGCGCCATGGACATAGGGCCAGAACCGCGCCAGCCCGGTCTCGACCTCACCGCGCAGCAGCGCCACCGGATCGGCCATGTCCGAATGGAAAACGTGGTGATGCCGGATCATCGCCTCGAGCCCCGGCACACCGAGGATCGCGGCGCCCTTGCGCGCGATCCGGAAACGGCCGTCGCGCCGCCGCCGGAGCAGCCCCATGGCCGCGCCGGCCTGCAGGAGAATCTCCATCCGGTCGGGGGCCATGCCACAGTCGGGGGCCATGTCCGTTGCCGCCGAGGGGCCGTCCATCAGCCGGTGCAGCACGCGCAGCTCGATCAGCGCCGACAGCACGCCCGAGCGGACAAACCCTTGAACAAGATCGAAAATTTCGGCCCCGTCGCGCCGCGCCAGACGCGCGCCGACCGGAAGTCGCGCCGCGATGCGTTGTACATCGGTGCGCGCGACAAGACGGTTGAGCCATGTGAAGGGATCAAATGTGCGACGCCGCGGCGGGTCCTGCGGCGTCATGCCGGATCCGCCTCAGACCCGGCTCGAGGCGGGCATGGTCGGCACGATCTGTGCGGCCTGTGCCCGCACCATCCGGGCCAGTTGCGCCTCGCCGGGACAGGACGGGATCGACGCGATCGCGCCGCCCAGGATATCCGACAGCCGCTTGGAGGCGCCCGCGACACCCAGCTCGGCCACCGCGTTCGGTCGGTCGTGCAGGGCGTCCTGCCCCACCGGTTTGCCAAGGGTATCGGCGTCAAGAAGCGCGTCGCGCAGATCGTCGGCCACCTGAAAGGCTTCGCCGATCAGGGCACCGAGGTCGCGCCAGTTCTCGGGGTCATGCCCTGCCGAGATGGCCCCCATTTCGGTGGCCGCGATGAACAGCGCCCCGGTCTTGGAGCGGTGATAGGCGGCCAGATCGACCGTCGCCTCGCTTTCCCAGCCCTGCCCGGCACAGATGCCGTCCGGCATGCCGGTGCGCTGTGCGAGCGCCATGATAAGCGCGGCGCCCCGTTGCGGATCGGTCACGGTCGCCCGCGCCAGCACTTCGAAGGCGCGCACGATCAGGCTGTCGCCGGTCAGAACCGCCAGTGGCTCGGAGAACGCCTTGTGGACCGAGGGTTTGCCGCGCCGCGTGTCGGCATCGTCGAAACACGGAAGGTCGTCATGCACAAGGCTGGCGCAATGGATCAGTTCGAGCGCGGTCGCCGCGGCCTCCGACACCTCGGGCCGGTCCTCGCCGCAGGCCCCGGACACCGATAGCAGGATTGTCGGGCGAATGCGCGCCCCGCCCGGTCCGGTGGCATATGCCAGCGCCTCGCCCAGACGTTGCGGCGCAGCCCCGCCGCGCGCACCTGCGATGGCACGCGAGATCGCGGCGTCTATCCTGTCGGTCATGCGCATTCCAACGCCTCCTGATCCGGTGTGTCCACTTATCGAAACAACTAATGTGTAAATTATTCTGGACAGTTTGCCCCTTCGAGTCAACAATCAACCCCATGACAGCACGCAGATCATCCGAAAGCGACCGCGTCGTGATCATCGGCAGCGGCATAGCCGGACTTAGTGCGGCGGCGCGGCTGGCCCATCACGGGCTGCGTGTGCTGGTGCTCGAACGTCATGCCGCGCCGGGCGGCAAGATGCGCTGCCTGCCTTCGGAGGCGGGACCGGTCGATACCGGCCCCACGGTGCTGACGCTGCGCGGCGTGTTCGATGCGCTTTTCGCCGAGCTGGGCGAGCGGCTGGAAGATCACGTCACGCTGATCCCGCAACGCATCCTCGCGCGGCATTTCTGGCCCGATGGCAGCACGCTCGACCTGCACGACACCGAAGATGACAGCGCCGAGGCCATTCGCCGCTTTGCCGGCGCACGGGCGGCGGCGCAGTTTCGCAGGTTTTCGGCGCGCGCGCGTACACTTTTCGACGGGTTCGAGGCCCCGGTGATGCAGGCGCCCACCCCCTCGCTGCCCGGGCTTGCGGCGCATGTGATGCGCAACCCGCACCTTTTGCGCCCGATGGCGCCAACCGCGACGCTTGCCGATGTGCTGGGGAAATGCTTCGACGATCCGCGCCTTGCGCAGCTATTCGGGCGGTATGCCACATATGTCGGCGGCACGCCCTACCAAGTGCCGGGGCTGCTCGCGCTGATCTGGCAGGCCGAGGCGGCTGGTGTCTGGGTGGTCCGCGGCGGCATGCACCGTCTGGCCTGTGCCCTGCGGGATCTGGCGGTGGCGCGCGGGGCCGAGTTTCGCTTCGGCGCGCATGTGGACCGGATCGAAGCCACGAAAAACGCGGGGGCGCGCGCGGTCGTCCTTTCCGATGGCACGCGCATCCCCGCCGAAACCGTCCTTTTCAACGGCGATCCCAAGGCGCTGGCCACCGGCGCGCTCGGCCCCGATTGCGCCCATGTCGCGCCGCAAACCCGGACCACGGCCCGCAGCCTGTCGGCCGAGGTCTGGGCCTTCGCCGCCACGCCGCACGGGCCCGATCTGGCGCATCACAACGTGTTCTTTCGCGCAGACCCGAAACCGGAATTCGACGCGCTCGACCGCGGCGCGTCGGCCCCGGACCCGACGCTTTACGTCTGCGCACAGGATCGCGGCCAGTCCGCGGTGCCCCGCGCGCTGGAACGTTTCGAGATCATCGCCAACGCCCCGCCCCTGCAGGGAGCCGCTGAAAAAGAGGATTTTCATCAATGCCAGACACGTACGTTCCAGACGCTGGCGCGCTTCGGGCTGACCTTCACGCCGACACCCGAGGCCGCGGCGCTGACGACACCGGCGGGGTTCGCGCGCCTGTTTCCGGCCTCGGACGGATCTCTTTACGGGCAGAGCCCGCACGGCATGACGGCGGCCTTCGACCGCCCGACGGCGCGCACGGCGGTGCGGGGTCTCTACCTTGCGGGGGGCGGGACGCATCCGGGGGCGGGGGTGCCGATGGCGGCCCTCTCCGGCCGGCACGCGGTCGCGGCGATCATGCGCGACCGAACTTCAACCTCGACATCCCCGAAAACGGCTACGCCTGGTGGTACATCGACGGGCTCAGCGCGGACGGCCGCCGCGCGGTCAGCGTCATCGCGTTCATAGGATCGGTCTTTTCACCCTGGTATGCGTGGTCGGGGCGCAAATCGCCGCACGATCACGTCTGTCTGAACGTGGCCACCTACGGCCCCGGCGGACGTTTCACCATGACCGACCGCGGCCGCGCCGCCCTGCGCCAGAGCGACAGCGAACTGACCATCGGCCCCTCGGCGATGCGGTGGGACGACGGCGCGCTAGTGATCGACATCGACGAGATCTCGTCCCCGCCCATGATCTCGCGCGTGCGTGGCAGGATCCGGGTGACGCCCAGTGCGCTGACCTCGGTCGAGATGCCGCTGACACCCGATGGCAGCCATGTCTGGCGCCCCTTCGCCCCGACCTGCGATATCCGCCTCGATCTTGACGCGCCGGGCTGGCAATGGGACGGGCATGGCTATTTCGACGCCAATTTCGGCACCCGCGCGCTGGAACAGGATTTCAGCTACTGGACATGGGGCCGCTTTCCCACCCATCGTGGCAGCACCTGCTTTTACGATGCGACGCGGCTGGATGGCAGCACGCTGGGGGTGGGCATCGACTTCGACAGGAGCGGCAATGCCCGCGCGATCGCCCCGCCGCCGAAGGCGCGCATGCGGCGCAGCCTCTGGGCCGTGGCCCGCGACACGCGCGCCGATCCGGGCTACCAGCCAAGACAGGTGCAAAGCATGCTCGACGCGCCGTTCTACTCCCGCTCGGCGGTGCGCACGCAGATCAATGGCGAAGAAACCGTCGGCGTGCACGAGGCGCTGGACCTGACGCGGTTCCGTTCGCCTTTGCTGAAGCCGATGCTGGCCGTGCGCGTGCCGCGCCGCAAGGGTTGGCGGTTCGTGGATTAACCGGTGGTCTTTGCCGCTATGTCCGCGGACGGGTTCAGCCGCATGACGGAATGATTCAGGCAGGCCGCGACCGACACCCAGGTCAGATACGGCACGAAGAGCAGCCCCGCGATCCAGTCCACCTGCCACAGGGCGATCATGGTCAGCGCGACCGACAGCCAGAGCCCGCTGAGGACCACGAGACCCAGCTTCATGCGCCGCAGGCCAAAGAAGACCGGCGTCCAGAGCCCATTCAGCGCGATCTGCAACGACCAGAACGCCATCGCCACCGCATTGTCGGGGCTGACCGCCACCCGCGCGCCGGCAGCCGCCATGCAGATGTAAAGCGTGGTCCATGCCACCGGGAACAGCCAGTTAGGCGGCGTGAACCATGGTTTTTTCAGCGCCGCGTACCATTGCCCCGGTGGAAACAGACCCCCGGTGGACCCCGCCGCGAAGCAGGCCGTCAGAAAGATGACGAAGCAAATCCATATCATGCACGATAACTAGCGCGCGGCGGGCTGCGAAGCAATGATACGCTGTTTTCCCGATCCTTGGTCTTCAGCTGCGCCATCGTGTTGTAAAGCGTATCGCTCCAATCCGAGGCGCCCGCATTCGGATCCCCGGCCGCGGCGACCAGAAAGGCCGTTTCAGGCAGCGGGCGGGCATAGATCATCGGCGAGCGCGGCATCACCACGGTGCCCGCGCTGCGCAGCACCGACAGCATCACCCAGCCCAGTTTCTGGCCGCTCGTGGTGCGGGCGCGCCACGTGATCGTGTCGTGACCCCGGGACCGCACCACGCGGTTGATGCCGCCATAGATGTGGCGCGCGGCGAAAATGCCGGGCCGGCAGGAGAGCGGCAATTCGGCGATGCCCGCATCGCAGCGCGCATACCTGTCATCGGCCTCGCGCAGCAGGCGGCGCACCATGGCGCGCACCTGTGGGGTGGGTTCGGGATCGCGCAGGAACGCCTCGGGCGTGATTCCGGCCTCATGCATCCAGTCGGTGGGCAGGTAAAGCCGCCCCTCTCGGGCATCCTCGCCCACATCGCGGGCGATATTGGTCAGTTGCATCGCCACGCCCAGATCGCAGGCCCGCGCCAGCGCGTTGGGATCGCGCACCCGCATCAGCACGCACATCATCGCACCGACGGCGGCGGCCACGCGCGCCGAATAGGCCCGCAGATCCGACAGGCTGGCATACCGCCGTTCCATCGCATCCCATGCCAGACCTTCAAGCAGGGCCTCGGGCAGTTCGCGGGGCATGCCGAACTCGTCGATCACGGCGGCAAAGGCGCGATCCTCGGGCGCATCGCGCGGTGTCCCCGCATAGGCCCTGTCCAGCCGGTCGTGCAGCGCCAGCACCGCATCGGCCTTGGCCGGTTGCAGATCGACCGCATCATCGGCGAGCCGGCAAAAGGCATAAAGCGCAAGCGCCGGGTCACGCAGCCGCCGCGGCAGCAGTTTCGAGGCCGCGTGAAACGACAGTGAGCCGTGGCGGATCGCCTCGACGCAATGCGCCATGTCGCGGGGGGCGATCATGTTTGCCGCACCACCTGCGGGTCGGGCACGATCTGGCCCAACACCTCGGCGCTCGATATCACACCGGGCAGACCCGCGCCGGGATGCGTGCCCGCACCGACCAGATACAGACCCTTGGCCTCTTCGCTGACATTATGCGGGCGAAACCACGCGCTTTGCAGGATGCGCGGCTCGATCGAAAACCCCGTGCCATGCGGGCTGAGATAGCGGTCGCGGAAGGTCTCGGGCGTGAACACCGTGGACGCCGACAGATGATCGCCGAGCCCCGGCAGCAGCCGGTCCTCGAGGATCGCCTGCACCTTCTGGCGGTAGGGCTCGGCCATCGCGGCCCAGTCCACCGGGTCGGCATGACCCAGATGTGGCACCGGGCTGAGCGCGTAGAACGTGTCGCCGCCCTCGGGGGCCACGCCCGGATCGGTCACGCTGGGGCGGTGGACATAAAGGCTCATGTCGTCGGCGAGTTTGCCGCCCCGGAAGATGTCACGCACCAGCCCCTCGTAGCGCGGCCCGCTGAGGATGGTGTGATGCCCGGCATCGGCCCACTTACCGGCGGTGCCCGTCGTGCCGAAATACCACACGAACAGCCCCATCGACCAGCGCGCCCGCTTGAGCTTGGCCGGCGTCCAGCGTCGCTTGCGGTGATTGCGCAGAAGGTGATCGTAGGTATGCCCGGCATCGGCGTTCGACACCACGATATCGGCGGTGATGATCTCGCCACTGGTCAGGCGTACGCCGCGCGCATAGCCGGCCTTGATCAGGATCTCGTCAACTTCGGCCCCTTGCCGGACGATGCTGCCCTGATCCTCGATCACGCGGCCCATGGCCCGGGCGATGGCATCGACGCCGCCGATCGCGTAATGCACGCCAAAGGCTTTCTCCAGATGGCTGACCAGCGCATACATCGAGGTGACGTTGAACGGATCGCCGCCGATGAACAGCGGATGAAACGACAGCGCCATGCGCAGACGTTCGTCCTTGACCCGCATCGCCGCATGCGCGGCCACGGACCTGTCGGCGCGCAGCCACGCGAATGTGGGCAGGACCTTGATCAGATCCCAGATCCTGTGCATCGACCGACGCCCCAGATCCTCGAACCCGACCCAGTAGCGCCGCTCGCCATCAGCGAGAAATTTCTCGTAGCCCTTCAGATCGGACGGCGACAGGCGCGACACTTCGGCGCGCATCGCGGCATCGTCCTGCCGTGCGGTGAAATGGCTGCCATCCGGCCAGCGAATCTCGTAGAACGGGTCGAGCGCGCGAAGATCGACATCCGTGTCGAAATCCCGCCCGCAGGCGGCCCAAAGCTCTCGGAAGATCTGCGGCACGGTCACGATCGTGGGACCGAGATCGAACCGGTGGCCGTTCTCGGTGATCGACGAGCCGCGCCCGCCCGGACTGTCAAGCCGGTCGAGCACCGTGACACGGTACCCCTTCGCCCCGAGCCGCATCGCAGAGGCCAGCCCGCCAAGGCCCGCCCCGATGACGACGGCATGGGGCGCAACCGCCCTTGCCGTCTGGTCCGTCAGACCGGGATCAACACGTGTCAACATTACACTATGTTACACCTGTCAAGTTAAGTTGACAATCCGCTTTTGCGGTCTTTTCTCGGGCCGACCTACGTGCCATTGTGAGGGAAAGGAAACTCGTCGGGAGCACCCCCCATTCAGACCGTCAGCCTCAGCTTCTTTCGGTTCGACGCAACGCGCGATCGCCTCTGGGCGCTCGGCATGATGGGGATTGCGCGGCTGTCCATGCCGCGGATCGACGGGATCGGGTTCTGGAAGCTGTGCGGCTCCGGCACCGGCGAAGGATTCACACCGCGCCCCAACTGGGACGTTTACGCGATTCTGGCCACATGGCCGGACGCCGACACCGCGCGCGACCAAACCGCGCAGGCCGCGATCTTTCGCCGCTACCAGCGCCGCGCAACGGAAAGCTGGACCGTTTTCCTGTCGCCCATCTCGGCGCGCGGTGCGTGGTCGGGGCGCGCGCCCTTCACCCCGAACCGCGCCACCGGCACCTCCCCGCTCGCCGCGCTGACCCGCGCCACGGTGCGCCCCCGCGCCGCGCTGCGCTTCTGGCGTCGGGGTGCCCGATATCAGCCGGATGATCGGCGACGATCCCAACGTCGCCTTCAAGATCGGCATCGGCGAGGTGCCGCTGCTGCATCAGGTGACGTTTTCGATCTGGCCCGATGCGGCCAGCATGAACGAGTTCGCGCGCCATAGCGGCCCGCATGCCCGCGCCATCGAGGCCGTGCGCCGCGGCGACTGGTTTCGCGAAGAGCTTTACGCGCGGTTTCAGGTGATCGGCGCGCGCGGCACCTGGAACGGCACACAGCCCCTCGACCAACGGGCCCTCGACCAACTCCAAGGAACGACATGAACAAAGCTTTCCCCTTTTCGGCCATCGTCGGCCAGGAACAGATGAAACTGGCGATGATCCTGACCGCGATCGAGCCGCGCCTCGGCGGGGTTCTGGTCTTCGGCGATCGCGGCACCGGCAAATCCACCGCCGTGCGCGCGCTCGCCGCATTGCTACCGCCGATCACCGTGGTCGAGGGGTGCCCGGTGAATTCCGCCCGCCCCGGGGACTGCCCCGACTGGGCGGGCATCACCACCACCGCGACGCATGAGCGCCCGACCCCGGTGATCGACCTGCCCCTTGGTGTCAGCGAGGATCGCGTGACCGGCGCGCTCGACATCGAACGGGCGCTCTCGCAAGGCGTGAAGGCGTTCGAGCCGGGGCTGCTGGCGCGCGCCAACCGCGGTTACCTCTATATCGACGAGGTCAACCTGCTGGAGGATCACATCGTCGATCTGCTTCTGGATGTGGCGCAATCGGGCGAGAACGTGGTCGAGCGCGAGGGCCTGTCGATCCGCCATGCCGCGCGTTTCGTGCTGGTCGGGTCGGGCAACCCCGAGGAAGGCGAGCTGCGCCCTCAGCTGCTGGACCGGTTCGGCCTGTCGGTCGAGGTCACCTCGCCCACCGATATCGACGAGCGCATCGCGGTGATCCGCCGCCGCGATGCGTTCGACAGCGACCCCGAGCGGGTGGTCGGCGAATGGCAGGGTGCCGATGCCGCCATACGCGAGCGTATTCTGGCAGCGCGCGCCGCCATCGCCGCGCTGGAGCCGACCGACGCCATCCTGCGCGACTGTGCCACGCTTTGCGTGGCACTTGGCGCGGACGGGCTGCGCGGCGAGCTGACCCTCTTGCGCGCCGCCCGCGCGCTTGCAGCCTATGACGGGGCCGACATGCTTGATCGCGAACATCTGCGACAGGTGGCGCCGCTGGCGCTCAGCCACCGGCTGCGCCGCGATCCGCTGGACGAGGCCGGATCGGGCGCACGCGTTGCACGTACGGTCGCGGATGTTCTGGGATGAGTGCCGAGCCGGCCCCCTCGGCGTGGCAGCGCGGCCTGCGCGCGCTGACGCTGCTTGCGGTGGATCCCGCCGGGCTGCGGGGGATGGTGCTGCGCGCCCGTGTCGGTCCGGTGCGCCAGACATTCGAGCAGACCTTCGACCGGCTGCCGGGCGTGCTGCGCCGCATTCACCCCGACCTGTCGGACACGCAGCTTTTCGGCGGGCCCGACATCGCCGCCACGCTGGCCGAGGGGCGTCTGGTGATGGATCCCGGTCTGGCGGCAACCCCCGCCATGCTGATCCTGCCGATGGCCGAACGCTGCCCGCCCGGCCTTGCCGCGCGGCTGGGGCAGCTTCTGGATCAGGGGGGCGGTCACGGTCTGATCCTGCTCGACGAAGGTCTGGATGAAGACGAGAAAGCGCCGGCCGGTCTCGCGGATCGTCTGGCCTTTCATGTCGATCTTGACGACACGGGCTACCGGTCGGCGCGTGTCATGCTGCCTGCCCCCGGCGATCTCGATGCGGCGCGGGCGCGTCTGCCCCGCGTCATGAGCACCCCCGATGACATCACCGCGCTTGTGGTCCTTGCCGCAAGATTCGGCATCGACAGTCTGCGCGCGCCATATCTGGCCTTGCGCGCGGCCTGCGCGATCGCGGCGCTGGACGGGCGAGACACCCTTTGTGCCGACGATCTGCGCGAAGCCTCGGAACTGGTCTATCCGGCCCGCGCCACGCTGATGCCGCAAAACGAGGCGCCTGAAGAGCCCGAGCAACCGGACGACACGCCGCCCGATGAAGACCCGGATGAGGCTGCGGGTGACGACCCCTCAGATCAGGCCGAAACCGACGACGAGTCCGGCTCGGCCATTCCCGAAGACATCCTTGTCGAAGCGGTGCGCGCGCTGCTGCCACCGTCGCTGCTGGACCGGGTCAGCGGAAACGCCCCGGCACGCGGCGGCGCGTCGGGGGCCGGGGCCGGCAACCGCCGCAAGGGCAACCGGCGCGGACGCCCCCTGCCCTCGCGCCCCGGCACGCCCGATGGCCGGTCGCGGATCGACGTGGTGGCCACCCTGCGCGCCGCCGCACCGTGGCAGCGGCTGAGGCAGACGCAGCGCAAGACCGGACAGCCACAGGACCGGCGCGTCATCATCCATCCCGGCGACATCCGCCTGCGCCGGTTCGAGGATCGCTCGGACCGCCTGCTGATCTTCACCGTCGATGCCTCGGGGTCGGCGGCCATGGCGCGGCTGGCCGAGGCCAAGGGCGCGGTCGAACTGCTTCTGGTGCAGGCCTATGCGCGCCGCGATCAGGTGGCGGTGATCGTGTTCCGGGGCAAGGGCGCGGAACTGCTTCTGCCCCCCACGCGGTCGCTGGTTCAGGCCAAGCGGCGGCTGGCCGCGATGCCCGGCGGCGGCGGCACACCGCTGGCCGCCGGTCTCAACGCGGCGCTGGCGCTCGGGGCTCAGGCGCTTGGCCAGGGCCTCAGCCCGGCGCTGGCGCTGCTGACCGACGGGCGGGCGAACGTCGCCCTCGACGGGGCGGGCGACCGGCCGCGCGCCGCCGAGGATGCCGCAAAGGTCTCGCGGCAATTGCGGGCGCAGGGCCTTGCGGGCATGGTGATCGACACTGCCAATCGTCCGGGCGACGCCTCGGCGCAGCTGGCCGCACAGATGGGGGCGAAATACCTCGCCCTGCCCCGCGCCGACGCGCAACGCATCAGCACCGCCGTCGCCGCGGCGCTGGACGGGTAGCGCCATGAACCGGGCACGCGACCTGCCGACATGGCCCCATGCCGACCTGTCGCGGTGCGTCCGGCACCGCCCGCATGACTGGCATGTGCAGGAGGCCGGCAGCGGCGACACGATCCTGCTCATCCACGGCGCGGGCGGCTCCACGCATAGCTGGCGCGACTTGATCCTGCCGCTGGCCGAGACGTTCCATGTGGTGGCCCTCGATCTGCCGGGTCAGGGCTTCAGCCGGGCGGGAAACAAGCGCCGGCTGGGTTTGCCGGCGATGACCGAGGATATCCACGCGCTGTGTGTCGCCGAAGGCTGGGAGCCGCGCGCGATCATCGGCCATTCAGCGGGGGCGGCCATCGCGCTCAACCTGTCGCGCTACGTGACCCGGCCCGACGGGCAGCCGCCCGATGTGGTCGGCATCAACGCGGCCCTCGACCGGTTCGAGGGCGTGGCGGGCTGGCTGTTCCCGGTGCTGGCCAAGGTCCTTGCCCTGAACCCGTTGACCGCGGCGCTTTTCACGCTTGGTGGCGATCCCGGACCCCGCGCCCGCCGCCTGATAAAGGGCACCGGGTCGGAGATCGACGAGACCGGTCTTGCCTGCTACGCGCGCCTGTTTTCGGATCGCGCGCATGTCGACGCCACCTTGCAGATGATGGCGCAATGGGACGTCGCCGGCCTGCTCGACCATTTGCCCGAGATCACCGCCCGCTGTCTGCTGGTGACCGGGGCCGCGGACAGCGCGGTCTCGCCCGACGTGTCGGTGCGTGCGGCCACCAAGCTGGCGGACTGCGACACGGTCTGCCTCGACGGCGTCGGTCACCTCGCCCATGAAGAGGCCCCGGACGCGACCCTTGCGCAGATCAGGACCTGGTTGAGAGCGGGGTGACCTTGTGGCCCTGCGCCCGCGTGCCGGGCCTGTCGGGCGACCTCGGGTTACGGGTTTGCGTAGCAAATACCTGCCGGAGGTTACAAGTTTCGCACCCCTTCAGGTCCATGGATACCCGTCGCAGCCGCCCGTCCGTCGCGCGCGGCAGTCATGAGAAATTCCTTGACTTGACGGCAAGGTCTGGTTCCTTGGGGGGCATTGAGCCGGCGACCGGATCCGCGTGGGACATCTGCACTGCGGAACACGCGGATTACGGGCATTTGACAGAGGTTTCAGTTTTCCGCGCCAAGGCGGCGGGTTCTCAACAGGGACGGTTTCGGCGGGAGTGTCGGTTGTACGAATATCTTAACCTGACGTCGCTGCTGATCCTGACGGCGGTCGGCGCGTATGTGCTGGCGTTTCTCTTTCGCAGTCAGATCTACATCCGTCTGCTGGTGGTGCTCGGCAGCGTTTGCTATTGTGCCTATTACCTGACTGTCGGGTCCGAGCCGCTTTGGGACGCCTTTCTGGGCACCGCGCTGATCGCGCTGGCAAGCTTTCAGGGCATGGTCAGGCTCTGGCTGAGCCGGATACCCGCGATCCTCAACAGCGCCGACAGGCCGGTATGGCGGCTGATGGGAGATATCGAACCGGGGCTGTTCCGACAGCTCAGCCGCGCCGGCAAGAGGATCGAGATCGAGACGACCACGATCCTGACGCAGGAGGGCGCGGCACCCGATGCGTTATGGTTCCTCATCGAGGGCGAATTGCGCCTCGATCGCCGGCGACAGCCATCGGCGCGCCTGCAAGGCAGCGGGTTCGTGGGCGAGATCGCCTGGCTCAACTGCGGCAGCGCCTCGGCGACCGTGATCGCCGAGCCGGGGGCGAAGCTCATCCGCTGGCACGTGCCGACGCTGCGGCGCACGCTCCGCAAGAACCATCGGCTGGAACTGGCGCTCGAGGCGCTGATCGCGCATGACATGGCCCGGAAACTGGCAAACAGCAGTCCGATCCAGATTGTGGCCGACGATGGTCAGGCCACGATCCCGAAGGCTGTGACCTGACGGGCCGGGCGCGTGCCCTCCGGCAACACGCTCAGCGATCCTGCGATGTCGGTGCCGTCATGGCAGGCCCTCGGCCTGATCTTCGCCGCCAGCCATGGCGAGCGGAGCCGAACGACCGGTTTCGTCCTCGATATACCGGCGCTGCCGCGGCCTCACATCGCGATCCACCAGAGAATGCCGATATAGGTCAGCTGGTGCAGCATCTGATCGGCGCCGAGCATGATCCAGAAAACCCGGTCCTCCGGCGAAACGTCCCTTTGTCTGGCATGCGCGGCCTTTATCCAGTCGATGTGATAATGCACGACGAATTCCGCCGCGAGGATCGCGGCCAACGTGCCCGGCGCGGGCCCGAGCCAGAGCAGGATCGGCATGGTGCCAGCCACATGGACGGCGGCATGCCAAAGCCCCCCGGCGCGCCCGTAATACCCCTTGTCGGCGGTCATCCGCGGGCCCTGAAGCATGAAATCGGCAACCAGATGTTTGATCTGGAAGAGCACCAGCGCGACAAGGGCTGCTTGCAGGGTCATCGCATTTCTCGCACAGGTTCGGACGACCTCACTGCCCGCGCATGCCGTGCCGCGCCGGTCACGGCCCGGTCCCCGCCTCCGCGTCGCGCCACTGCACCGCATCGACGCGTTGCCGTGCGGCGATCCTCGACAGGATCGAAGGTTTCTCGGGTAGCAGGGCCTTTTCCTCCTTGTTGAAGCGGATCGCGCGATTGAGAAAGAGGATGCGCAGGATCCCTGTCAGGCTGATCACGTTGCAGTTTACCTGCAAAATCGTTGCCGGCAGGTTAAGCATGTTGGAAAGACTGGAGAGCCCGAGCGTCGCGGCGAAGATGGCCAGCGACGCAAAGAGATAGCCTTGCCCGCCGATCAGGCCGATCTGCAACACAGCGCAGGCCGGCAGAAACACGATCGCTCCGGCGATGCCGGCCCGGTCGAGGACCGCCGCCGGGATAGTGGCCATCACGATGCCCGTGTCCACCGCATCGCCGTTCGCCGTGATCGCGCCGTGCCAAATGCCGCTCCTCGTCCCGGTCACAGGGGTCGCTGTTGCACTGTGCGGGCCGCGTGGACCCGTCCGAGGTCTTGCATGAAGCAAATCACGGGCATGGCGAACCGTCAATCGAGCCCGACCCCGCGCCACCGGAACAGAAGAATGTCGCCGACGGTCAGGTATGTCCCTGCGGCTCACCCCGCCGGTTCCACGAAGGTCTCCGCATAGGCCAGAGGGTTCTTCCGGCTGCCCCGCACCAACCGGCCCGCCATCAACCGGATGATGTAAAAGCCGAATTCCGGATGCTGATTGAAGAGTTTCATGAAGATCGCGTCATCCATCTCCATGATCGTGCAGTCTTCACGGCAGATGGCCGTCGCGGTCCGCGCCTTGACCTCGCCGAAATAGGCCATCTCGCCGAACAGAGTGCCGGCGGGCAGGATCTCGTCGATCTCTGGCAGGTACACGCTGCCGGATTCGAGAAAGAACACCTGACGGGGTG
>Ga0307978_1000174_pt1 | contig 58733 bp, 34 predicted proteins | sample OrgLakmetage1056_FD_203151 | JGI IMG/M metagenome (GOLD analysis project Ga0307978, IMG submission 203151) | Saline water microbial communities from Organic Lake, Antarctica - #1056 | ecosystem: Environmental > Aquatic > Non-marine Saline and Alkaline > Saline | place: Antarctica: Organic Lake... | reverse complement strand
TATGCGATCCTTTTCTAAGTTCTCCCATATCTTTGGTTTGATCCAAAGATAGTTACTCAACACAAGGAATGAATTCTATTCCCGCTGAAGCGGGAGGATTTTAACCATTTTTGAGACCATTAAATTGCCTTCACTATCGTACAGGAGCCACGCCAGCTGTACCATACGTGGCCAGTTTTCGGTATCTGTCACCGGTGCTTTCCAGTACTTCGGCAGCCCGGTTGTTTCGGTATCAAAGAATAGTAGCATATTTGTTTTTTAGGTTGATCAAGGTTACGGGGTTGAAGTCAGTAGGAATATACTTCTGGGTATCTTCCATGTTGTGCAATAGGAATACCCGAATCAGAAAGACAGCTTATCCTACCTCAATTGCTTTCCATCCCCACTCGTTCTTTTTTTTATTGAAAGACAAAACAGCTTTACCTGTTAGGGTTTGCTCGCTGGTTAAGTTACTGCTCTGTATGATTTTAGGTTCGAGATAAACATCATCAACAAAGCCAAAATTTACGGGAGAGATAACTTCCAAAGTGCCGTTAAAGTGCTTTATTGCTTCACATTCAAGATCAGCTTCGGCTTTTTTGGCCGTCAATGCGGTGAAAAAGCCTTGCTGTCCTTTTCCTTTTAGCCTCACCCTCAGGATATCACCGATTTGGGGGCGGTTCAAAAAATCGGAATAATTAAAAAAACCAAACTCCTTTTTATTTTTCACAAAATTTAGAATACGTTTGTTTTTGTTCACGAACTCCACCACAACGATTTCCTCCGGGATATCCTTATACAATTCTTCCTCCGCTACTTTCAAGTGCTCCGAATACAACTTGTGATTGGACTCCTTTGCAGTAGCTGTCTTATACCACTCCTGCTCCGTCAGTTCCTTTAAGGAGGGTGGTAATTTCCAGCCCTGCTTTTCGCGAGTCGTAATTATGGTTTGGATTTCCGTTTTTGCCTCATCATACATCTGCCTTTTCACGAGGATGCTTGCGAAAACCTGCCTTAGTTTAACAAGAAAGTCTTCTGGCGTTTTCAAGCTCAACGCTTTACAATAACAGGCAAATTGCTTGTCTTTATCTCCGGCGAAGATTTCAGCCATAAGATCCCACACCCAGAAGTCATTCCTTTTCTGCCTGGCAAATGGCAGAAATGCGGAAAGGACATGATCTGCATCACCGACCGCGAGGAGTAATTTAGCCTTGAAGTAAGGCGGGTACTGATAGTCCGGATGTTTTCCAATCACCGAATCCAATTGGGGTAAAAAAGCATGGATTTTCTCCGTGTTGATTGCCCGCTGATGCCCAAAAGTATCCAAGGGGTCCCCTTCCAAGAGTTTTTTCGAATACCCGATGTATGCCTTTTCAACCATCGACATCGTCTTCTTCCCGTTATACTCTTCTTTCAGATAATCTTCCGGTTTAAAATTATCAAAACCCCACCAGTCTGCGAAGTCCAGGTAAGCGCCCCATCCCTGATATCCTTTATGAAAAGCCTTGTAAAGGAAAGAATAGCCCTTTGAAGGTTTGGTAAAATGAAACTCCCGGATAATTGAAAACAGCTCATTAACTTTTCTGTAGTCTGGATGAATTGGTTTCTGCAGTCCAAAAACCATACTTCCGATTTGCCATGCGCAGTTATCGAATACCGTTTTTTCATCTTCGGGTAATGCCAGCTCCTTTATCTTCTGCAGATACTCTGTAAAGATGTCATAAGTATCCGGTTGCGAAAACTTTTTGAGGTAGCTGTAATGCACCCACGCTGCAGCTCTTTTATTCCAAATATTATCAGGCTGCTCTTCCAGGGCGTCATTAGCCATCTGCAACGCCTCTTCCAATTTACCAGCTTTCCTGAGTTCTGTGATTTCGCTAGATGACATAATGGGGTTCTTTTAGGCGGTTAACAATAGTTTTGACTCTTTCGGAAATCTCAGAGCTATTGCATTGTTTTTCCAGAGGAAGCACCCTGCCAAAAAAGCCATCTTTATTGTATTCAAAATCAATCACGCAGGTCTGCGCATTTTTTTCAAACGTGTACCGCTCCCTATAGCTAAGGTGTTGGACATTAATGATGGACACCTCTTTGTCCAGACTTTTGGTAAGGAGAGAAAAGAGGTTCTTCAAAAATGGCTTTTCTTCTTCCACAGCAACATCAAACTCAATCCGGATTAATATACCCGGGTCACTATTACGGTTTACATTGACCGGAGCAGAGGTTTCAAGGATATCGGAGACTCTTTGAAAAAGATCATCTGAATTCGTTTGAGCGGGAAGCTTTTGGAAGTTGGTTTTAAAAACATCCTTGCCATTTACCCAGTACTTAAATGCCGCTGTTTGATCTTCCTTTTTAAAAAAATATCGGATTTCATACCCGACCCTTTGCCAAGCCTCAATATCAATGAGGTGCTCCTTAAGGTGGTACCACCTTTCGATAAAATGATCTTGAATCGTTAACGGCTTATCAGCCAGGTCGAACTTTTCCAGTTCGGGAAGCACTTCATTAAAATCAACTTCAGCGGCTTCTGACGGCCGACCAGTTAACTCATTAAAAGCTTGCTGAACGTTTACATCAATGAAGCTCATTCCTGAAAAAGAGGAAAAGTAAGGAGGGTTGATACAGAATAGCTGTTTGGACGCTCTTGTTACTGCAGTGTAAGCCCAACGATAGAAATCCGGATTCGTTTTTCCAGAGCGATTGTGTTCCGCTTCAAGAAAGTTGAAATTTGTTTGTGTACCTCTATCCCAAAAAACAAAGGCACTTGCCCACTCGCCCCCTTGAGCTTTATGACAGGTTACCGCATAGCCGTATTTTAGAAGGATACAATTAAAGTATTGGTCATTGATGATTGCTTCTTTAAATTCTTCAGTCCCCTTTTTAAGCCCAGGATACCTTTTTTTAAAATCGACGTACAACGCCCTTTGCTCTTCAGGCTTCAAGTAGTTATCCCCATAGAGATAGTTTTCTAACAAGTATCCACTTACCTGTTTCGCCTGATTATTTTCATCTGGAAGGGTGAGCGTGATGTTTCTCCACGTTAATCTTACAGTTCGGATTTCACCTCCCTGAATTTTAAAGCTAACATCTCTACTTTCCACAGAGGGGCTTGCTTCCGCAACAACGGCAAATTCGCCATTCATTATTCCCAACCGATAGTTGTTGCCCCCGATGATAACGGTATCAGATGCCTGAATAGGAAGGTCAGAGCCAAACTTATCTCTGCGGATCGCTTTATTTAAATCAAGTGCCGTCTTATTTTTCCAGGAAATGATAATTTTTCGGTCCTGTTGTGCCTTAAAGGTTTCTAAGTAATCCCGGTATCGGGGATTGAAGACATCACGCTGGTTTTCCCTCAGGTCAAAATCATTGAAATAGCCAGAAGTGAGACATTGCCGGATTTTAGTGGCTGCATGTAAAATTCCATTATCCGCATCTTGCCGTTTCACCTCCTTCATTTCTGCCTGAGCAACGTTAAAGGCATAGGTTTCTCTCATATAGTTTGGATCCAGCGCAGGGGAAAAATTCATACCAATGGGAGGCAACTGTGCAGGGTCTCCAATAAAGATGATTTTACTGCTTGTATTCGCATCTTGAATTCTCCCGTATTTTACCAGATCGCGCAATAGACACCCGCTGCCAAAGCGAAAAAACTCCCCCTGACTCAAGGTATCACTCACCATAGATGCTTCGTCTACGATTAGAATAGAATTATGTACATCCGGGTTATTTCTGATTTTGAAATGGTATAAAAATGATATGCTATTTTCGTCTTCACTTTGCTTGATTTCCTGTAACTCCTCAAAGCTGTATATTCCTTTGTGGATCGTTGTAGATTCAAAGCCTGTTTTCTGGTTAATGACTTTTGCAGCCCTGCCGGTAGGCGCCATAAGTTGATACCGCTTCCCGATAGCCAAAAGGTATTCCACAAAGCCCTTCAACAGGGTTGTCTTACCACTTCCTGCATACCCCTGTAGCATGAATACGCGCTCATCACTTTCCAGAAAAGTATAAAGCTGCTCCAGTGCCCTGCGCTGATCGTTGGTGAGTTTGAGATGTTGGAAGTGATTTAGGATTTTCATAGTAGGCTTATTTGCTGAAAAGGTTTTATTTGATCAGTACAATCTTTCTACACTTCTATTATTCTCCCTGATCAGACACTAATTCCACTCTATTAGAATGACAGAACTTCTCGAAGTCTTGTAATACAGCCAGAGTGGATGTTTCATCAATGAATCGGCTCAGGTCATACTTTTTACCAATAAGTAAATGGTCTTTGTCTTCATTTTGCACAAACTCGTCCTTTTTCGATGAGGCGATATATTGGGTACCCATATAAGCCTTCCATTCTATACCCTGAGTCTTTAGTATAATATGTAATTGGGTTTTCGATTCTTCAACGGGTGCAAAGTCCTCAACACGGGTTTGTATCAGCGCTTCACGATCGTAAAATCCAGTATCAGAGACGATGTTGATCATTAACATGACATCTTTCCAATTACCAAGCGTCTTTGCGCTGTGTATAAAATTATAATTATATAGCTGCAGTGAATTCCATGCCCAGTGCTTTCCTGGGTCAATGTTTTTCAAGCTTTTTAGTGAGTTATTATGGAAATGAGGTTCACCCTCTGCAAATTGAAATCCCAAGTGATTACTAATAAAGGTAACTAAGTCCATCAATCGCTTCTGATATTGATACAAGAATCGGTAGGAGCTCCTCACATCTTTCAAAACTTTGTCAAATTCTTTGGCTATCTCTTTAGTATTTTCCATACTTCAATTGTTTTTTTTTATTGAGGTCGTTTTTTACAAGGCGTAAAAAAAGAATATAGCCATCTCTCGCTGTCAACATCTTGCTTATTTTTAGTAAACCATGCTAGGCTATGGCTACTCAAGTCGAGCGGTTTAAGTTTATTGTCCGAAAACCATTCCCCCACGAAAAAACCATGGAACTGGAAGGCGTAAATTAAATCGAAAAAAAATCTATTTGAATGAGAAGATTCTAGGCTTAAATCTTGTTTTTGGTGCTCCGACTGTATAGCGTTTATAAGCATCGTCCATGTAGATTTGAAAACGTTACACTTTTGCCCCTCTAATTCCACCGTGTCGTTTGCCAAAGAGTTAATCCCTCCAAGTGCCCAGAGGATGACCTCTTTTCGTCTTTCGGATATTCATTCAAATAGGCGTGAAACTCGTTTTCCCATTGCCCTTTGTATTGTCCTTTGTAGTTATATCGTTTATGTCGATATTATCAAAGCGGATTAGTACATCAGGCTCCACAGTGCTCCTGTCTTCACTTATTCCATGCCCATCCCATCTGGGCCAGAACTCGACTTCTGCAAGTCGCCCCAATGCAGCTTCGTTTATGTTATACCTCAGTGATGAACAGATAATCCGGCGAAATAAATCATCGGGCAAATACCCCAAAAGCTGAAATACTGAACTCGTCAGACTGTCCTCATTTCTGCCTAATTTGGTTTTCCCTTTTCTGATTGCATGTATCATAGAGTTTGCGCTTTCTGTATTTGTAGAATCTCCTGTGGCAAATATTAACCGTAAGGCTTCCATTCACTTAATTGCACAGTGTTTACCAGATAAGTACCACTTTTACGCGAAATTCACTGTATAGTTGCAACGCTAACAATGACAAATATCACCCGATACCGCGCAATCCACTTCTTCATCTTTACGAGTGCCGCCACAGTCTTTTTCCATCCAAAACCCCACATGGCAGTGCCGCTAAGTACTCTGAGCTGTTATATCCACCACATCAATCGTATTGAGCATTTTTAGAAGCTATCGATTGTCTTTGGAAGACGTCTGTTGAATTATTGGAAGTCAATTTCCGTCAGCCCGCTTGTCCAAATGAAGAATATGATCAATCTATAATAATCATCTATTCTTTATCCCGCAGCTCGATATACTTCCCCTGCACCTCTGCCAGTTCACGGTACAGCTCTGTATTTTCGACTTGCAGCTTAGAATTGACGATTTTAAGGTCTTCGAGCCCCCCCAGTGCTTGCTCCAACCGATTGATCTGCTGCTCCAATTCGTGCACTTTGTTTCCAAGCCCCACAACGTCTTTTTCCAGCGCCTCATGATTGGCAGTTAGTTGCCGGACCTCTTTGTGATCTGATACAAAATCAGGTGATTCGGTGTCAATAGGTTCGGGCTCCAAGGGGCCCGTTTCTTGTCCGGTCACCCCTGTCGGTTTTTTCTCCACTTGTTTGGATTGCCCGTGTTTGTTTTGCTCTCCTTTGCCAATTGGAATAGGACCGTCCAGCTCTTTCTCGGGCTTGACTTCCTGCTCCCCTTCTACTCCGTTTGGTTCACTTTGTTCCTCCACTTTTCCACCTATTTCTTTGGTAGGTGGTGGGCTTCTGTCAGGTTTTTCGTCCTCGGAGTAGTCATCAAAATCTGGAAACAGTGGGAGGTGTATGACTTTGTCGAAAGTCAATAATTTGGATTGCCCAGACTCCTTGATAGGAAAACTCTCCATTTCGACTTTATAGAGTTTGCGCACGGTTTCTTGCTGCTGCTCGTTGAGCTTCTGAAAAGCAGCAGTACTCTGCCCCCCTACATCGATCATCACTTTTTTTAACCGCAGTTTTTGGATGCGGTGCTTGATAAACGTCTGTTCGCGCAAGCCACGCCCTTCCATCTTCCTTATAGCCTTGATAGCGCTTAGCAGTTTATCATACGTCCGCTCAACAGCACAGACTAAATCAACTTCAGAGATAGAATTAAAAACCGACATACTCCTTTTTGCCACCACTGTGCCCACCAAGGCATATGCAGAAGGCGCATCCGAGAAGTCTCTGGGCACAGCCTTTGACCGGGCTAGAAGCATGATAAACAAAGCAACCAGTTCTAATGCCCCATCTACGGCTTTCATACGGTCTGCAATACGTTTGGGCTTGTATAGCTCGCTGTCCTTACGGACAAAGGGTGCCAAGATGTAGGCTCCAATACCGGATAAGAACGAGGGAGTGATCATAGAATGGCGTGGTATTTGCCGCGTGTCTACAAGCGACAAAACGGCAGACAAAAGCGATTGTGCCTGCCCAAAGTCGCCTTTGTACTTGATTGCCTTTTCTTGGATATAAACCCATACATCTGCATCTTTAGCACCAAGCAGAACCGTTTTTTCGTAAGCATTCGTTTTCAGCAAGGCGTCTACCACAACCCTCAAGTCCCCTTTTTGCCATTTGTGGTCTTGGTTCTTCTGGTATGCGTCTATGATTTCTTGGTAATCTTCCAATTGGTACGAATAGAAAAGCCGCTCTCCTATATCGATGGGCGTGCGGAGCTTCGCTTTGTAATAGCTGGGGTGATTGTACTGCTCGCAAAGTTCCCAGTACTCCACTGCTTCGGCATATTTACCTACGCTAGCATAGAGACTGGCAATGCTGCCGTAGTAATCGTCGCTCGCCCACTTTACAGTACTCATGCGCTCTGCCAATTGCTTTACCACATCAGAGTCTTCTTGGCTTGCCCAATTATCAAGCAGGACAGACAAATTATTGAAGAAGCGGTCTTTCCAGCTGATCCGCCCACGGCAGTTCCGGCTGTTGAACACCTCTTCGGCTTTTGTGATGTAATCAAGGGTCTCTATTGGCTCCACTCCGGCTCCTCCTTGCATAACTTTTGCTATGAACCGGATCGTGTTCAGCTTTTTATCGTTGCTTTCTTCCCGCTCCAAGATTTTACCCCACTTTTCGCCTAGCAGATAGGCAATAAGCGCTTCGTAGCCAAAGTTTCGGTAATAGCGTATCAAGATATCGCCTGCTGCTTCAAATTGGTGCTCAAACTCTAATGCTTTAGCTTTGCAGTAGTCAACTTCCTTTTCATATTGAATATCAGGTACTTGCCCAAATGCTTTAGCCGCATCTCTCAACCTGTCAGGGTCTTCGAATGCAAGCCCGTTTTCTTTTTCTTCTTGTGCGATCTTGAGCAAGCTTTCCAGATCAGTATTGTTGACCATTTCCACATTACCCTCTTCTATAAAAACGGTTTTGATGGCTGGGACCCACAGCTCGTCAATATTCTCCGCTAAGGAGCGGATCTGACGGAGAGGCTGCCAAAAAGAAGCTATACCCTCCACCGTATCAATAACGTAGCAACCTTCTTGAGCGCGGGTAATAGCCACGTACAGTTTGTTGAAAAAGAAGGAAATCTCAAATTGCTTACTCGCGTCTAGCGCTTCGTAATGCACCTGCCCCCTGAGGAGGTTTTCCAGCAACTCGTCCCCATAAGTATCCACGAAATGCTGCCCGAATTTGTAAATCGCAACGGTAGGGTACTCTGAACCTTTGGCTCTTGCTGAGCTTTTGACAATCATTTCCTCTTCTAGAAAGGTGTCTTGCTCTACGAGGGAGCGCTCTTCGCCGTCGTTGCAACTGACCAAATACACGACCCCCTTCCCTAGCCTACTGAACAGTTTTTGGGCATCGCCCTCTAAATCAAAGAGCTGAGGCAATGGGGACTTACCTAACCGCTTGGCTTCCTGCGGGCAGTTTAGGTCGGGGGTATTCAAGAATTGCCGGCGGAAGTATTGGATGACATTAGCAAAGTCTACAATAGGGCTGCTAGAGCGGTAATTGAAACTCAGCTCTGAAATAAGACGGTCATGCGACAGTTTAAAACTCAGCTCCTCTTCCAGTTCTTTGCCGAACAGACGTTTTAATTTCTCTAGACTAAACCCTGTTGGGTTAACCGTCTGAAAAGGGTCACCGGCAAAAGATATTGGTACTTGATCCAACCCAGAGAGGTCAAAATCAGAAAACCTAGACAAGCGGATAATCAGTTGCAGCTCGATGCGTGTAAAGTCTTGCGCTTCATCACATAAGATGACCGTCAGTTTTTCGGAAGCGGGGATGCTTTGGTATCGGTTGAGGATATCCCTGACCAAATCTAGTTGATCCCAGTAGCCCTTTTGACGTAAGTGAGCATAAAATGGCATCCAAACCTTTTCATATACCCCTCTAAAAGTATGCTTGTCCAGCCGCCCTTTGTCCCTGCGATATAGGCCATTGAACCCCTCTTCGTCTAAGGCTTCTATCTCCGCGTTCTGCCCTTTGATAAACGTATAAATAACATACCAACCAATCTCCGCGGAATAGCGCTTTTTTACATGATCTGGCAAATTACTTTCCTTATAGAGCTTTCTGAAACGGGCGAAATTCACAAACTTATCTTCTGGAAACTGTGCTGGATCATCTACAAATTTGTCTAGCAGGAACCTTCGGAAGGGGGAAAAATACCGCTGTAAATCCACATCTTCCAAATCTACATCTTTGTACTGAGAATTGTAAACGAGCTTTGTGCGAGTATCCTGCAGTGCTTTTTTGAGTAATTCTTCGTTTTCTGTTAAAAAGATGATCTTGTCTTCAAAACTATAGACTTGCTGCCGGAAAATCACTTCCGCTATTAAGTAATATAGCATCTCTGACTTCCCGCTGCCGGCTTGCCCATTGATGAACTTGGGGAAATCGTAATGCTTAAGCAACTTGAGCTGCTCTGGCGAAAGCGCTAGATTGGATTTGTTACTGTACATTTGTATCGCACGCCAAGTAGCCCTGTCCCCCAAGAGGTTGGCAGGATAAGCCCGTACCGCCCCTTTAGCGAAACTATCTTCCCCGTATTGCTCCTCATGAACTGCTTGGAGCGGAGAAAAGTCAACAGCTTCTTTGATTTTTTTCAGCCGCTCTTCACCACTAAATTCATGGCTCAATATCCCCCCATCATGTATGAGCATGAACTGCTCAATGGAACCAGCCTTCTCCAATAGAAAGGCCTCGTGTATCAGATAAACTTCTTGGTATTGAGACACTTTCAAATTCCGGTGACCATCCACTTCCTCAACAACCTCCTGCTTGATACCATGATGAGCTGTCTCGTGATAAACAGCGTCTAAAATCAGGAAGAAGTCCCCAAGGTATTGCCCTCCATACTCTGCGGAGAAGGTCACCCAATTTTGGGTTTCGTAAATCCTGAATTCCGGCTCAATACCGAAGCCCTCCTCTTGAAACCAACTGACTAAATCCCAAGGTGGTGATTGCCGTTCTTGACCATGATCGAGTCGCTTGATATAAGCTTGCTTGGCCTGCTTGATCTCTTCTTTCAATAGAGGATGACGATCTTTGTAAATGCCATCTTCTATTTCAGGAAGAATATAATTTCTCCACCTGGGTTCATACTTAGACTGAGGAATATACTCTCTGAAGAAGTAAATGATATGCTCTTCACCATTATAATCAAACTTGAATTCCTGAATCAGCACCCGCATATTCATTCCCTGCCCCATGAAACGCTGTACGTATAAGCCAGATCGGTCGTATATCTTCAGTGTCCGATTGGGGACAAGTTCTCTTCTGGATTTTAGATGTTCAATTTTCCGGCTGACAGTTTGGATCGTTGCTTGATCTTCTTGCTGAAATTCTGCATCAAATTGCTGGCAATTATAAAAATACAACATATAGAATTATCATTTTTTAATGAAAGCGCTAACTTATTGTTCATCTTCAATCAGAGCGCGTACTATTTTACGCTAGATACTCCACTATAGCCTAGCACAGTCGACAACAATTGAAGCCTACCCATCAAAGATTCATGTACTTTATTGTGGCTAGACTATTATACGATAATCTCCAAATTTAGTTACATTGTTCTAGAAACAAAACAGGACTTCTCCACTGACTTCAATATCTAAATGCCTGTTAATAAAGAGAAACGGTCGCAGATAAGAGTCTACTAGAATCCGAATACCGATAGGCTTCAGATCGTTGCGGAAGGGAACACCACTTTGCAGGTCATAGACATGCAGGGTCGGATTTATATGGAACAAGACTTTTCAGAGGAGACGGCGTTGAACCTTTCCTTCCTGGAATCAGGGGTGTACTTTGTTTGGGTGAACAGGGAAGCGTTTAGGGTGATAAAGTTTTAAACTGTCTAAAGTAACGCAAGTCTTAAGTAGCAGACCGTGTGTCGCCTGTAGCTTTAGCGGAGGCGCAGGTCATAGTAGGCAACACAAGCCTCGATAAGTTTCGAGAAACTCACGTTCGCTGAAGGGCTGAACGTTAATCTTTCCGAAATTGAATTGGGAGCAATTTCTGCGTTACGGATAGTTTTCCAGCAGAATCGTAGCCCACTACAAAAGTAGGGAATAGCTTCAACTGGTGTAAAGATCGGCACTTTTCAGTATTTGATTACTCTCTTTGTTACTATGAACTTGTCTAAAAACTACTTACGATGCCTCAAATCGTCCTTTTGAGCCTACTTTTCGTTCCGTACTCACCTAATAGCACCACTATTAGGCTCCGTGCGTGCCTCAATTAGACTCAAAATGCCTGATTTGTGACTATCGCAGCACCACGCAGTAGACGCGAAGCGAATTTTTAGACAAGTTCTATGGTACCATCACTAAACCCTATTGATATTAAGAAAACATGCTGACGATAACAGCCGCTCTTCCCGCAAACCCATTGCCGGACCGCCCTTCGTCCGTTTTCAATTTCCACTCAACTGCAGGAAATGGAGGTAGAGGTTCACCACCATAATAGCGATTATAGCCAGCGCTCCGATACGCATCCACCAGGCATTGCGCTGCCGGAAAGCTTCTGCTTTTTCGCGGGATTCAGGGCTGCCTGCCTGCACCCGCCCGATGCTAAAAAGGTACAGGTAAATACCAAATACCAGGAATATCAGCTCCATCAGCAAGCCCAGGTAATCCATCCTCTAATTACTGTTTAGTTCTTCGAAAAATCCGGTTTTCTTATTCTTGATCACGTCATCCCATTTGAAATGGCGCCCGTTCATGGCTACATACACCCCTGGATCGAGGATTTGTACGAAGGCCAGCGCGCTGCCCAAATTAAAAAACCCATCGGAAGACGTGCCGAAAGCGTACGGTACCATTGCCCCGGTAAGTACGATGGTTTTACCCTCGATATTACGCCTGGCTAAATACGACGCTGTTTCTACCAGTCTGTCGGTACCATGCGTAATCAATATCCTGCTGTGGGGGCAACGCTGGCAGTTGTAGGCAATGATTTCCCGGTCTTCTTCCACCATATCCATGCTATCCACCATCATCAGGGTCTTCACATTAACCTCCAGGGTACACCTCCCCCGTTCGAACATACTGGGCAGGTGTGTATCCCGAAAAAAAAGACTCCCTGATATGTAGTTGTACTCTTTATCAAAAGTACCACCGGTGACATAAACCTGAACCATGGTTACTGTTTTTGTGCCTGGCAGCAATAATACGATAATTGGCTACCGCCACAAAGCACTGCGCTGTGATAAATACAGCTTCCCTACCAGAACACAGCAAATACCGTTGGTTACAAAAAAAGCCCTGACTGTATCCTAGACAGTCAGGGCTCCGCTTTCAAGGTGGTTTGAAACCTTATTTTTCTACCTTGAATACCTCATCATCAATTCCAGTGTTGATTTTCACTTCTTCCACCTTCAAGGTGATGGGAACCGGTGCCATGCCTTCAGCCTGGGTCTCAAAGGGGAACAGAATCCCTTCTACTTCTTCGTAATTGCTAAAGGTATTGGAAACCGTGACCTCTCCCTGAGGGCCTTCCTGTGTGGTAACTGACTTCAACTTGAGCCCGCTCTCAATACTGAAATAGTCGGTGCTCACAGAGCCGTCAGGCCGGGTTATTTCAATTTTATAGGTGGGCTCCTCGCCAACCTTTTCCGCACCGGTCAGCTGTAGCGAATAGCCTTTCTTTCCGTACTCCAGCTCCGGATAAATAATAGCCTGGGACTGCATAGCGGCTGCATCCTCCCCTTCAAGTATTTGCTTTTGGCCCATAGCGCTTACCATAGCTTTTTCGCCGTCGTAGCGCGTTTCGTTGACCACAGAGCCATTCATTTCAACCGTCATGGCCATTTTGCCCGTGGCCTTTTGCTTCATATTCATAGTGATGGCCATGCCCTGTACGCTGGCTCCCATAGTCATATCGACATCTTTTACGCTTTCCAGCTTATCCTTTCCGCCCAATACTTCGATATAATTATCAATTACATCCATGGCAGTCAGCCCCTCCGGTACGCTTAAGCCAGCTCTATCAATCGGCTGTCCTTCTTTATCGTACATCACGACCGGCGCTACCCGTTGCATCGGTTCTGCCACCGCTCCGGCATTGCCTACAACCACGATATAAGCCTGGTCCGGCAGCAAATACTTTTGAGCCGCCTCCTGAATCCGCTGGGGTGTGACGCCCTCCACTTGTTTGAGGTAGGTGGCGTAATAGTCTTTAGGCAGCTTGTACCGGGCAATATTCAGGGCAAAACGGGCGACGGTTTCCGGCCGCTCGGTACTACGGGCAAAGCTTCCGAAGATGAAGCTTTTCACGCTGCTGAGCTCTTTTTCCGGTACCAGCCCGGTGCGGAGTTGCTCCATCTCACTCAGCATTTCAACCACCGCGCTGTCGGTCACTTCATTCCGGACATTACCGCCCGCAGCAAAGTAACCAATAGCTTTATCGTACCGCAGCGTGGACCGCACTCCATAGGAATAACCTTTGTCTTCGCGGATGTTTTGGTTCAAACGGCTGGAAAGCAGGCCGCCGCCAAGGATGGTATTCAGCACATTAGCCACAATCGCTTCGTCCGTACCGGGCTTCAGATTGACCGGATACGTGATGTTGAGGACAGACTGCGTAGCACCGTCCTTATTGACCATGGCGACCTGAGCAGCTTTGGGCGGGTTGGGGCGTGGATAAAACTCGCGGGCAACATTCCCTTTTTCCCAACTGCCAAAGTGCTTTTCAGCCAGTGTCCGGGCTTCTTTCGGTGTAATATCACCGATAAAAGCGAGATAACTGATGTTAGGCTTAAAGTTTTTCTGGTAGTACGCCTTGAGGTCCTCCAGCTTAATGTTCTCCAGGGTGCTTTTTGTTTCAATCTCCCCGTAAGGGTGATCTGACCCGTACCGCAGCACATTAGAAACCGTAGAAGAGATATAGCCCGGGTCAGAGGTCTGCAGCGACTGAGCCGAAATCTGCTGCTGCAGCAGTTTCTCAAACTCTTCCTCCGGAAAAACCGGATTAAGGACCGCATCGGCCATCAGTTCAATCAGGGTCTCCTTGTGCTTACTGAGGGAAGACGCATAGGCACCTCCGCTACTTGTAGAGAGGCTTGCGCCAATAAAGTCTACCGCCTCGTCAATTTCATTCTTGGTCCGGTTCGTGGTGCCGCGGCTGAGTATTTCACCCGCCATGCCCGCCATGCCTACTTTGTCACCGTAGGATTTGGGGGGCACATCAACCAGCAGTTGGAAAGTAACCTTGGGCAGTTTGTGGTTTTCCACCACGATGACTTCCAGCCCGTTGTCCAGCTTAAACTGCTGGTATTCGCCAAATTCAATGCGGGGCGCGGGGCCGCCCTCCGGGGCTTGCTTGCGGAAGTCTTCGTCTTGCGCCTGCACAAAAGTCGTACCGAAGAGCGCGATAACGAGATAAATCAGGGATTTAAAATTCATATCTTAATTCAGGTTTTTTGCTTTGGAATGTGGTTTCGGGAAGTTAAGTACCCTGTAAATTAAGGCTGAGCAGGTTTTGGCAAATAGTACAACGCTACCCTATTCTCAGGTACCAGGTACTTTTTTGCCACCCGCTGAAGATCTTCCCGGGTCACCGCTTTGTATTTTTCAAGCTCGGTATTGATGAGATTGGCATCATCATAAATGGTGTGGTAAGTAGCCAGACTATTGGCAATACCAAACATGGTCGCATTATCGGTAAAGAAACTGGCCTCAATCTGGTTGAGTAGTTTCTGGTACTCGGTTTCAGAAATCAGCTCTTTCCGGACCTTAGCCGTTTCGGCGTCCATGGCTTCCTCCAGCACTTTGGCATCGGTACCCGCGCTGGCAATCGCTAGGTTCATAGATAAGCCAGGGTCTTCGGTGCCGTCAGCAAAATTATAAACCTCCAGTGCTTTTTCCTGCTCATCGACCAGTGCACGGCGCATGCGGGAGCTTTTTCCCTCCGACAGCAAACGGTTCAGCATCTGAATGGCGTAGGCATCATCGGCTGTTATAGACGGCATACGGTAGGAATGAATGACCGCAGGCAGCTGAATCTGATCGTATACGGTGTCGCGGATTTCTCCGCCCAGTGCCGGTTCTTCGATCTCAGGGCGGTAGAAACTGCCCTTTTTGGCCGGAATGGTACCAAAGTACTTCCGGATCAACTTCTCGGCCTGCTTGAACTCAAAATCCCCAGTAACAACCAGAACCGCGTTATTGGGCACGTAGAAATCCTTGTAGAAATTGACATAATCAGACTCTGTAGCTGCATTCAGGTGATCCATGGAGCCAATGGTCGGCCACTGATAAGGGTGCTTTTTGAAGGCCCGCTTCATCGCTTCTATCCGGAACGTACCGTAGGGCCGGTTTTCGTAACGCTGCCGCATTTCCTCTTTCACCACTTCGCGCTGTGTTTCAATACCTATGTCTTCAACCTTGGCGTGCAGCATGCGCTCCGATTCCAGCCACATACCGAGTTCCAGTTGATTGGAGGGCAGGATTTCAAAGTAGCAGGTGACATCAGAGGTCGTATAGGCATTCAGTGTACCACCGGCATCCTGAATGTACTTGTCAAATTCCCCGCGCTCAATGTTTTCTGAGCCTTCAAAGAGCAAATGTTCAAAGAAATGGGCAAATCCCGTACGGTCCGGGTTCTCGTTCTTGCTGCCAACGTGGTACATCACAGCAAGGGCTACAATGGGTGTTGTTTTGTCTTGGTGCAAAATCACATCAAGACCATTGTCCAGCTGAAACTGTTCAAATTCAATGGCGCGGTCCTGAGCCTGCAGCCCGGTACCCAACAGCACGCCACCAATAAGGAAAATAAGTTTTTTGAGCGTCATATTAAATTTTATTTAATGCAAAAAATCACAATTTGCAAATTGCAAAACTAACAGCACTTAGTGAAGTGCATTAGAGTAGTTGTAGTAATTCAACGACAAAACCCCACCATTTGATTACATAGCGGAGAAGTAAATCTCATTTTAATGGTTAATTTTCATTGAAAAGGTAGTTCAGACGATGAATGTCTGAATCAATGATTTGCGACATCGGAACAAACCACTTAATCGTCGGTATAACTTACCAAAAAAATTCCATTTATGTCCCGGCAACTGTTGAATCCATTATTCCCTGCATTCCTGCTGTTCTTTTTCACCTCTGCGCTTACGGAGGCACAGTCGCCTCCAAATATCGTCATCATCATGGCTGACGACCAGGGCTGGGGCGACCTCAGCCTGCATGGCAATCCCAATATCAGCACCCCGAATATAGATGCACTGGCCGGTGATGGCCTTCAGTTCAATCACTTCTACGTTGATCCCGTCTGCTCCCCTACCCGGGCTGCAATGCTCACTGGGCGGTATGCCGTCCGGGGCGGGGTCTACGCCACTTCAGCGGGTGGCGAGCGGCTGGACCTGGATGAAAAGACCCTGCCGGAATACTTCAAGGCAGCCGGTTATGCTACCAGTGCTTTTGGCAAATGGCACAATGGCATGCAGCCGCCTTACCACCCTAATAGCCGGGGCTTTGATGAATTCTATGGCTTTTGCTCCGGGCACTGGGGCAGTTACTTCAGCCCGATGCTGGAACACAATGGAATGCTGATACAAGGGTCGGGCTACCTTCCGGATGATCTGACTGATCAGGCGATGGCTTTTATAGAAAACCATCAGAATAGCCCGTTTTTAGTATACCTGCCCTTCCCCACCCCGCACACGCCCATGCAGGTACCGGACGACTGGTGGGAAAAAGCCAAAGACCGCCCTTTGAAAGCCCGCCACCGGGCACCGGAAAAAGAAGATACCACCTTCACCCGGTCTGCGCTGGCGATGGTGGAAAATATCGACTGGAATGTGGGCCGCCTGACTGCCCACCTCCGGCAACTCGGGTTGGAAAACAACACCATAATCGTTTATCTCTCTGATAACGGGCCCAATTCCTGGCGCTGGAATGGTGATATGAAGGGCCGGAAAGGCAAAACGGATGAAGGAAGCGTGCGTTCGCCACTTTTAATCCAATGGAAAGGGCAACTGGAAGCAGGAAAGGTAATAAAGCCCATTGCCAGTGTACACGATTTGTTGCCTACCCTGGCGGACTTAGCCGGAGTAGACCTTGATCCGCCTAAGCCGCTCGATGGGCAAAGCCTGAAACCCCTTCTTCTGGGTAAAGGTGAGGATTGGACGGAGCGCCTGATCATTAATCAGTGGGGCGACCGTATTAGTGTGCGCAGTCAGCAGTTCCGGCTGAGCCACGATGGGCAACTGTTTGACATGGAAGCTGATCCCGGGCAACGCAAAGATGTAGCACAGGAGCACCCGGAGATCCTTCTATCGCTCAAAGCGGAACAGGAGCGTTTCCGGCAGGAGGTTTTATCTGAACTGGTTACTGATGAAAAACGTGCCTTCACCGTTGGCCATCCGGACCACGCCTTCACACAACTGCCCGCCCGGGATGCCATCGCCACAGGTGATATCAAACGGTCGAACCGCTGGCCCAACTGCTCCTACTATTCCAACTGGACCCGCACAACCGATAGCATCTACTGGGAGGTCGACGTCCTGAAACCCGGCCCCTACCAAGCCACCCTTTACTATACCTGCGCACCGGAGAACACCGGTGCTGCCTTCCGGCTTTCCTGCGGGGGCCAGGCTGTTGGCTTCAAAATCACAGAAGCCCATGACCCGCCCTTGCGCGGTGCCCGCTACGACCGTACGCCCAGAGATGTCTCCTTTGTCAAAGACTGGAAGGCACTGAAACTGCCCGTGCTTAACCTGGAATCCGGCCGGCAGCGGCTCGCCCTGTCCGCATCGGATATCCCCGGCCCACAAGCAATTGACTTCCGGCTACTTCAACTGGAACGGCAGCCTCTGAACCTCCCTTACTCCTTTCAGGCAAAGAGTAACCCAATCATACAGCACCTGTACACTGCAGATCCTGCGGCACGGGCTTTCGGCGATACTTTGTACCTGTACACCTCCCACGATCAGGATACGGCTACAAGATTCTCAATGGAAAACTGGCGGGTGTTTTCTACTCCAGACCTGGTCCATTGGACCGACCATGGCACACCGTTTGGGCTTGATGACCTCACCTGGGCAGACGAAGACGCCTGGGCGCCGGATGCCATCAACCGAAATGGAAAATACTACTTCTACTATCCGGTGGAGCAGCAGCATATTGGCGTAGCGGTTGCCGATTCGCCCTACGGCCCTTTCCAGGACCCACTGGGCCACCCCCTTATCAGCCATAACACTCCCGGCGTGGTGTCCAACCGCGACTTCATCGACCCGGCCGTATTTATTGATGATAACGGACAGGCTTATCTGCTTATGGGGCAACTGGAAGTCAATATCATAAAGCTCAATGAAGATATGATCTCCTACGATGGGCAGGTCATCATTCTGGACAAGGAGCAGACGCCTGGGTTCTTTGAAGCCATCTGGTTGCACAAGCACAATAGCAAATACTACCTCTCGTACTCTGCCAAAGATGAGCAGGGGCGCGACATTATCCGCTACTCTATGTCCGATGCGGTATTGGGCCCTTATCAATATCAGGGGGATATTTTACCCCCGATGAACAGCGGCACCAATCACCATTCCATTGAGCAGTTCAAAGGGGAATGGTACCTTTTTTACCATAATTCGGACCTCTACTTTGAGCAGCGCCCGGAAAAACCCCGGAAGTTTGGCTGGGGCCACAAAGGTGCTGTCCACCCCTTCCGAAGATCCGTCTGTTTTTCAAAGCTGACGTATAATCCGGACGGCACCATTCAACCCATAAGCCCTAAGAAACCAATATCTGATGACTAATTTGAAAGGATGCTACCTGCTGGCTTTGCTGTTCTTCTGCTCGCTAATGGCTACTGCTCAAGCGCCAGAGCGGCCAAATTTCATAATCCTCTTAGCCGACGACCTCGGCTATGGAGATCTGAGTTGCACCGGCAGTACCCAAATCCAAACGCCAAATATTGACCGGATCGCCCGGCAGGGAGTCACCTTCGAAAATGGCTATGTCTCCGCTCCGGTTTGCAGTCCATCCAGGGCAGGGCTGCTAACCGGTCGCAATCAGGTGGCTTTTGGGCACGACAACAATATTGATTATAACCAACCTGGCTTCGATCCACACTTTCTGGGGCTGCCCGTTACGGAGAAAACGATAGCTGACTATCTCCATGAATTAGGATACCTAAACGCACTGATTGGGAAATGGCATTTAGGGGAAGCCAGTCACTTCCATCCTCTCAAACGCGGGTTTCACCGGTTTTGGGGGTTCACCAATGGGGGGCATGATTACCTTAAAACCAAAGCTGGAGATACAGGTTACCAGCGCCCCATTGAGTCCAGTTATCCTGCTGACACTTCTATTTCCTACCTTACAGATGATATTGGGCGCGAATGTGTACGCGTTATTGAAGAAACCAACGGACTTCCCTTTTTTCTAATGGCTTCCTTCAACGCACCTCACACCCCCCTTCAGGCTCTGCCAAAAGACCTTGAATTATTTAAGGCCATTGCTGATGAGGACCGGAGAACTTATGCGGCTATGGTACACCGGCTCGATCAAAATGTAGGGCAAATACTGAAAGTACTGGAGAAGAAGGGCATTTCCGATCAAACCGTAGTCGTATTCCTCAGCGACAATGGAGGACCCGTGCGCAATAACGCCTCAGTCAATGCGCCTTTTTATGGTCAAAAAGGCACCCTGTTTGAAGGAGGTATACATGTCCCTTTCTTTATACTTTGGCCCGGAAAAATAAGGCCGGGCACTTCTTTTAAGCACCCCGTATTATCCCTGGATATACTACCTACTTTCTTATCTGCTGCCGGAGGAACTCCAGATCCTGAAGCCCCCGCAGACGGCGTAGACCTGATGCCTTACCTCAATGGTCAAAAGACCGGGCGCCCCCACGATGAAATGAAGTGGCGCTTCACCATCGGAGCCGCGATCAGAGTCCGGGACTACAAGCTAATACGATTGCCGGACCGGCTGCCCATGCTGTTTGACCTTGAACAAGACCCGTCTGAACAACAAGAGCTGAGTGGTGCAGCGCCAGAAGAGACCATCAGACTATTGAAAAAATTGGGCGAATGGGACATTAGCCTGCCTCATCCCCTATTCCTGGAAGGAGCCAGGTGGAAAGCCCATAATCTTAGGAGGTATGACATGAGTTACGATATTGAACAACCAAAGGGTAGTAACGATTAATCAAAAATCAACTGCTCCACCTGGTAAGTTGAGCATTACAAATGCGCCACTGAAGTCTCATTTACTCAAAAAACCAGACTATGTTTAAAGAATGGAAGAGACTGCTTTTAATGAGCATGGCCTTGCTTTTTGCAGCGGCAATTACCGCCCAGACTAAGTGGGCGGTTTCCGGTACTCAAAACCGGGAAGGTGAGGACCCCTATCTCCAGGAAAAGTACTGGGACCTCAACAACAGCCCCATGCAGCAAAAACTGCGCAATATCAAACCCTTTCCGGTGGGCGTGGTCTACTACCAGCAGCGGGGAGATGACCTGGAGGCAATAAAAAAAGAGTTCCAAACCATACGCGACCTCGGTTTTACCGCTCTCAAACAAATCCAACTCGTTGCGCCGGATAATCCGGAGGGTTTCCACGAAGAGGTCTTTCACGCTGCGGTGGATATGGGGGTCTCCCCCTGGTACTACGGCAAAGGCGGCTGGGTTGATATCACGTCAGAACTCCTTGAAGAACTGGGCATCGATATGGCGCTTACCGAAGCCAATATGCCTGCCATTCAGGAGCACCCGAAGATGATCGCTCATCAGCAGCAGGCGTGGCATGAACGGGTGGAGCGCATGCAGCAAAAGCCCCCAAAACCCAAAGGCATGGGCGAGCCTGGCCGGAACAACCCGTGGATGCAGGAGCGCCTGCTCCCTCCTTTTGCGGAATGGCTGGAAAACACCTACGGCTCCATGGACGCCCTAAAGGAAGCCTGGAATTGTGGCTACGCCGGCAGCTGTTCCTTTGATAGCTTCGAAGCCGCCGCAAAACTACTGAAAGGCACAGGCTTTGACGAGTATGGCAACGGCACAGGCCAACTTTACAAGGATTTCCGCCGCTTCCGGGATGCCATGAAATTCCAGTCGGAGCTCATCGTTGAAGACTACCAAAAAACGATGGACCTTTACTACGAGTGGGAACCCGATGAGCCGGAGCGTACCGGCGGCCACCAGATATTCGAAAACCAGGCGATGAATACCTGGGACCTCGAAGCGCAGGCGAAGACCGCTGCCATCGGCGGGTCTTTCTATTCTTCTATCCACCTGACTCACCATTTTTTCCTGACGGACCATGAAATTCTGCGCCCGGTGTACTGGCAGGCACGCATTGTAGCTGATATGTTCAAAGGCGGTTGGGCAGCTACCTGGGAGTCCACCGGCGGCCCCACGCAATGGAGTGGGCATCAGGGGTATACAGTAGATGGGCAGACCATGTCTCAGCTCATTGTGTCTTACCTGGCTGCCGGCCTAAAGGGAATCGGTTTTTGGATGTGGAACTCCCGGGGCGAAGGCTGGGAAGTTGGCGAATACGCCCTGACCGACATTCAGGGGGAGCCTGCCGACCGTGCTATCGTTGCCGGCAATTTTTCCAAAAAGCTACAGGAGCACCGCTTCGAGCTTTGGGAGAGCGTGGACGAACCAACCGTAGGGATCCTCTACAGCTGGGAGAATGAAGCCATGCTGGGCCGTTTGTCGCTTGGGGCCTACGATATGAATACACCGGTGTACAAAACAGACCGCGACAAGCAGTTCCGGCAATTTCACTCCGAAGCGCGCCTGGGACTTTCCCGCGCCCTGATGAACAACAACATCCCCTTTGAGTACCTCACCGAGCGTGACCTTGATGCCGGATTAGCCGCTCGTTATCCGGTGATCTATCTGCCCTACATTATCACGCTGAAAAAAGAACACATTCAGCTGCTTAAGGCGTATGTGCAGCAAGGCGGCAGACTGGTCGCCGACTTCCCGGTACTCATGCTGGACACGTATGGCCGCCTCAACAAGCAAAAAGTTGGCAGCGACTTTGCGGAGCTTTTCGGCCTGCAAACTGCCGATTTCCACCATAGCTTCAATCGCCCCATCCTATTTGATGGCGATCCGCTTGATACGCAGTACGGTGCACTGAAGCTCAACGGAGCAGAGGTCATTAGCACTTTTGAGAATGAGCTGCCTGCCGTTACCCAAAATCAATATGGCAAAGGTGAAGCGGTGCTGATCAACTTTGAGGGCTCCCGCATGGCCTTCCGGAAAGGCAATGAAAAAATGGAAGACATCCTTACCTACTTTACGCTGGGGGACATCCGCCCGGTCTATGAAGTGGAAGGGGCACAGCACAGTATGGTAATGCGGCGCTCGGCCCCGGAAGCCGACCATTACTTCATCTTAAATGAAGGAAAAGCCGAAACCATCCGGGTAAAATCCGATGTCATCCGGTATGGTAAGGCCGTGAATATCTACACCGATGAGGCGCTGTCCGGCAATGCCAAGGGCTTTGAGGTGGAGGTCCCGGCACGATCAGGAATCTGGATTCGCATGGAGAAAAAATAAGTAAGAACAGTGCATAAATTCATCCAAATCGCTGTCGTTTATCTGTTACTCTGGGGGTTGCCACTCAAGCTGGCCGCCCAGGAATTCGGTAGTTGGGACGTACCCGTACCGGATATGAAAGAGTGGTGGGCCCCCACACCAGATTTTGATACGCTGGATACCGGCGAGCATCCCAGAATACTATTCCGGGCGGCCGACCTTCCGAAGCTGCAGCAAAAAATGCAAACCGCCGAAGGTGAGGCCTTACTGCAAAGACTGCGTTACTTGCTCAATAGCGGAGATGGCCGCAGTATGCCCACCGTATACAACCCGGCAGATTCCGCCTATACCAACGGGCATTACGAACAGCTTGTGGTCGACACGCCAGGTATTTACACCTTTGGCCATGTGGCGGGCTATGGCCTGCTGTTCCAGCTTACCGGCGATACGTTGTACGCAGATTTAGGGCGTCGGTGCTTTGAGCTGGCGCTTGAGGGCCAACGCGACCGCGACGATCGCTACAGCTGGATAGACCCCGGGGGCGCGTTGCGGGCGGGACCAGTCTTGGGTTGGATGGCAGTGGGTTATGATTTGTGCTACAACGGCTGGAGCCCGGCTACCCGGCGCCGGTTAGGCAAAGCGATAGAACGGTACAGTACGGATATGATCAGCAAATGGGGGGGCGGACTCCGCGTTGATTTGGCGAGCCTGACGAGCGGAACCATGCCCCCCACCAGCAATCACTACAGCATGCAGACGGGGGGAGCAGCCCTTGCTTTACTAACCATCTATAAAGAGCCGTGGGCTAATCAGGAACGTATCGACAGCTTGCTGGAAGTCAGTAAGCGGAGCATGGTGCACAATGCCAATCAGGGTTTCGGCGATGGCGGCTACTTTGCAGAGGGCGATGGCACAGGCTCTATGGCCACTTACATCACCTATCTGACTGCCCTGCAGGGCTGGAAAAATGCACTGGGCATGGATTTTGCCAGCTCCCGCCATCCCAATGTACGTATGATGGCGCTGAAGTGGCTCTACCTTACTTACATGGAAGACGAAAAGCCAGCCATCTGGCCAGTACGCGGTGGCTACCCCCACAACGCCTGGAGCCGAAAGGGGCTGTCTGGTGCCGGGTACTTCGGGCTGGCTTTTGGAATACTCCCGGATAAATATGCCGCTGCGCTGCAATGGTTTTATGAGCGCTTTTTAGAGGACACCGACAAGGAAGCCGGCATTAGGTACGAGCCCACCGCCTATCCCCATATTGTAGCGGCCACTTTCGTGAATTGGCCCGATACCTTGGATGGCCGAAATCCGGCGGAAGTACTCCCCCACTCCTATCAGGACAAGCGGTATGGCTTCTATGCTTGGCGCAATCGCTGGGAAGACAACAATGACATCATCATCACGGCCCTCACTCAAAGCGCTCATGGCTTCATGGGGGCTCAGGCAGATACGGCTTTTCAAATCCGGGCCTTCGGGCAAAACTACAGCTGGGGGAAAATCCCCGGAGCCGTAGCACTATGGGGCCGCTCCCAAAACGGACGACGAAGCATACTGAGCTTTAAAGACGGAGAATCGGTAGCAGTTGGTTTCCCGGAAAACGGTGCTGCCCATGCTCTATTAGTTGCTACCGGAAAACACGAAGGTGAACAGGTTGATGTAAAAGGGCAAACGGTAACCGTCAAATACCTGAGTCGAAGCCCGATACCCAAAATAAGGGTGCGCGGCAACCGCATCAGAGTCGGCTCCTACCGGCTGCGGGTTCGGAATGGCGTCCTCGAATGGCTGAACTGAAGGCCTGAGCAGCCAAAAAATAAGAATGTCAATAAACCCCCTGCTGCAAAATGAGGCTGCATCATCTATGATAAAAAGTAGCGTTTATTAATGTAGGTTTTGTATAGGTCATGGATTAGGATTTTTTGCCAGATTAAAGAACGCCCGGAACCTCATAGCCTGAGCTACGAAGGTGAGGACGTGATGCAGAGCTGGCCCCGTGGAATTTGCAAAGCAAGTATTCCACAAGGCTGGTGAAAAAGACAATTCAGGGACATACAAAATTTACGTTAATAAACTCTATTATATCCACAAAGGCATCGATTTTTATTTTTTTAGTTCTATCGGTCACTGCTAAGAGCAGTTACGATTTTCGCAGAACTTTCAACCTCTTCGAACTTGGGCTGGGATTGGAACTGTTTTTTTGGCGACAAAGTATCCCTCTTTGGCCAATACAATTATCTGTTTGGTACCAATCAACTATTTGAGATAGATGTCGCCTACCAGATAAACGAGGGTGATGTAAAACGGGAGCAGATCAATTCGAATGGAAGCTATAGACTATTCAAATTTGGAGTAAAGTATCACCTCTAAATCTACTACCACTGGTTGAATCCACATATTTTATCCATCCTTTAGGTCACGTTAAACCATGAAAAAAACCCTATTTCAGTTAGTCCTTGCCTTACTTCTTTTGCAAAGCTGTGCTCCCAAAGAGCCAACTGTGCTTGAGTTTGAGAACGAAGCCCTGCGCAAAACCTTTTCCCAACCCAGGCACCCTGATGCCATTTCAGTAGCGCTGTACGACAAGGAACAGGAAGCCCTACTTAACGACCCTGCCGGACTCCCCTACTTTGAGGCGGTCATCAACGGGCAACTCCTCAGTGCTGCTGATCCGGTTTGGGTATTTGAAAGTCAGAAAACGCGCTCCATGGGTAATGGGGGCACCGAATACGAACTGCGGTACCGGGCTGCTGCAGGTCCTGCCGAAGGCTTGGTGGTCCTCATTCGTCAGCAGCTCTTTCCCGAAAGCCCGATTGTCCGGGAAAAGCTCGAGTTTTTGGCTAATGCCGAAAACCGCTTCACCCTGAATAAAAAGGATGGGGAGTTGCACTTCCGCTTTCCGCAGTACCGGCTGAAAACAGACCGGGCAAGTGAGCCCAAAACCACCGAAATCCGAATCGCCAGCTGGAATCACAAGCCCATTACTTTTGCCAAAGCCGATGACCCGCCCGGCAAATCCAACCACATGTACTACCCGGATATCCGGACGACCGCTCCCGATGCCCCCGGCGACCGCCCTGCCAAAGGCCCTTTCCGGATGATCCACAACAGCGAATGGACCTTTGGGCTGGCTTACGAGCACGCCTCGCAGGATAACACCAACGGGCTTCTCGACACAGAAAAGAAAACGAAAGACGGCCGGATAGTTGATGCGATGCAGGGCGCCAAGGGGGTGTTCAACTTCGAAATCAAAGACGAAGATTTTCAGTTTCTGGGCATCAGCACCGTAGCGCAGGCAGAGGGGGTTGACGCCAGCGTACAAGCCATGCGCGGAGCCTATCTGGATGGGGAGCCAATTGATGCACAGCACCCTTACACCTCGGTTTGGACGGCCCATTTTTACCATGCCGGATCTGCGCTCGAAGACAGCAAAGCCCTTATCCGGGACTACCTGCTGAATAAAATCTGCGAGCGCCCGGCCTCCCGTATGCCTGAGTTTTACTACAATACCTGGGGTATGCAGCGAGCCTCTGAAGAACTCCGCGATGTATTGACCTACGAGAACCTGTTCCTCGAAATAGAACACGCTGCTGCCCTTGGCGCTGATATATTCGTTCTGGACGATGGCTGGCAGGAAAAATTCGGAGATTGGACCCCTAATAGCCGTCGGCTGCCCGATGGGCTTGACCCCATTCGCAAAAAGCTGAACCAACACGGTATGAAGATGGGGATATGGCTCTCCCCGGCTACAGTAGACAGCACAAGTGAACGTTACCGCGACCACCCTGAATGGGTGATCAAAGACTCAGAAGGGAACCCCATCACCGCGCAATGGGGGCACTGCGCCTTCGATATGGTTGGCCCTTTTCAGCAGGTATTTATTGAAGATTGCAAACGGCTGATTGATCAGGGCGCCCGCTTCTTCAAATGGGATGCTATTAATACCTTCTTCAGCGACCTGCCCGGGCTCCACCACGGTGATACCACCCATGCTGAAGCCGAGCGCCGTGCCCGATATGAATACCTTTTGCCCATCTATGTGACGGAAGCCATGCGCATCCTCACAGAATATGAGCCTGAGCTCATCATTGAAGTCGACCTTACCGAAGCCCGCCGGGTGATGACCGGGCTGGCTCCGCTGAGTCAGGGCAAGCTGTTTTGGATGAACAACGGCGCGAGTGGATACAACGACTATGGCCCCTACCGGGCGCAGTCCATGCGCACCATCCCCAATGAATTTACCGGCATTATCCCGCTGGAGCTTTTCACCTACGCCAACTACCCCCATGACCTGGAAGACTCACAGGACTACAACATCCATACTTCCCTGATTGCCGGGCACGGTTACTGGGGCAAACTCGACCTGACCACCGCTGAAGGCCGGCAAAAAGTTGGTACAAAAACCGAACTATCCAAACAAGTGCTGCCTTACCTAACCGATATCGCTCCGGAAGTAGTAGGCAAAGTAGGCGCCTCTCCGGAAATTTACCGCATGATCAATCCTGAGGCTGGTGCCGGACAAGTCTTCGCCTTTACTACGAAGCCTATTGCGGCTTTAGATCAAAAAGTGAAGATCAATACTGAAAAAGTGGGCGCTATCCTTTATACTCCGTTTGAACTGGGCGAACAGGAAGCCCAACTGCAGTTTACCTTGGATACCCCTTATGCAAGTGCAGCCGCTTTCCTGCTACCGGTTGGAGAAAATGGCATTCAGATCACTACATCCGACAGTCCGCTTCTAAGTTGGGAAGTCAAAGAGGCAACGGTAGCCTACCATACGGCTACCGATGGAGTTCAGACGATACGCTGGCCCGCTGGGCTGGGTTCGCCCACCGTTGCCGGAGCTAAAGTGCTGGAAAAAACGGAAACGTCCACACACCTATTACTAAAGCTGGAAAGTAAAGGTGGTGATTACGTTCAAATTAATGGAACAAATTAAAAAATACTTGATCATGAAAAAGCTTTGCCTTTTCATCACTTTCTCTATCCTCTTCAATTATGCATTTACACAAACCGAGGATGGTTTTATCCCCAATTACGACGAAAGCAAGGTGCCCGCATTCACCTTACCGGATCCACTTCAGACCTTTGAAGGGACGACCATCCGCAGCTCAAAGGCATGGGAAGCTGAGGGCCGCCCGGAGCTGCTCGAATTCTTTACCCAACAGGTCTACGGAGCTGTACCTGGACAGATGGAGATCACCTCCTGGGAGCTGATCGAACAATCCGAAAAGGCCCTTTCAGGCACAGCCCGCCGAAAGCAGGTGAAACTAACCTTTGAGGACAACGAGCGTAGCCTGGAATGCCACATTCTGATGTACCTGCCTAAAAACACTCGGCCTGCCCCAGTCTTTTTAGGCTATAACTTCTACGGCAACCATACCGTGACCACCGACACTATGGTTTACATTCCTCAGGCCTGGTCGCGCAATAATGCAAATTTCGGTGTGGAAGACCATAAGCTCACTGCCCGATCCAGGGGCGTACGCGTGAACCGTTGGCCGGTTGAGGAAATCATCCATGCAGGATTTGGGCTGGTCACCATTTACTACGGAGAAATTGACCCGGACCGCAATAACTTTCAGGATGGTATTCATCCGTTGTTCTACAAAGACGGTCAACAGCAGCCTTCGAAGAACGAATGGGGGGCCATCTCTGCCTGGGCCTGGGGGCTAAGCCGCGTTATGGATTACCTGGAGCAGGATCAGGATGTAGATTCGGGAAGGGTTATTGTTATGGGACACTCGCGCCTCGGCAAAACTGCACTTTGGGCAGGAGCAACGGATCAACGTTTTGCGGCGGTCATCTCCAACAACTCCGGTTGCGGTGGAGCAGCACTTTCCAAACGGCAGTACGGAGAAACCATCGCCCGAATTAACAACCATTTCCCGCATTGGTTTGGCAAAAATTTCCACGCCTACAGCAATAATGAAGCATCCCTTCCTGCAGATCAGCATGAACTCATCGCGCTCATTGCTCCACGCCCGGTATACGTTGCCAGTGCCGTTGATGATCAATGGGCCGATCCTAAAGGCGAGTTCCTTTCTGCCCATCATGCTACGCCGATCTACGAGCTTTATGGTAAAAAAGGGATTCCAACGCCTGAAATGCCTGATTTGGATGCGCCCATTCACAACACCATAGCCTATCATATCCGCAACGGTGGGCATGATGTCAAGGAATACGACTGGAAACAGTACATCAAATGGGCAAAAGCGGAACTGAAAGGAAAGTAAAAATCGCTGCTTTGCTCTACCAAATATCCTGCCCCTTCAGCCAGTCCGCAAGGCGGTCCATCCAGGAAGACAGCGTTTCATCCGATTCCGCCATGCCGTAGCCGTGACCACCGGACTCGTATAAATGCATTTCTGCCGGTACACCATGATTGGCTAATGCCTGGTACAAACGAATACTGTTCTCTACCGGGACTGCCTGATCGTCTGTACTGTGTACAATAAAAGTAGGCGGGGTTGCTGCCGTCACCTGAAGTTCATTGGAAAATCGTTGTACTAAATCGAGGGGCGGGTCGCTGCCCAACAACGCTTTTCGGGAGCCTCCATGAGTCGTGGTTTCCAGCATGCTGACTACCGGGTAGCCGAGGATCATAAAATCAGGGCGTACCGAGGTGGTGTCCGCTGTTTCCCCAACTGGTTCTTGAAAATGCGTACCCACCGTAGAAGCCAGGTGGCCACCCGCGGAGAAGCCCATAATACCTACTTTGGAAGGGTCCAGCCCCCATTCGGCAGCATTTTGGCGGACCATCCGGATGGCTTGCTGCGCGTCGAGCAGGGGTACGATGGCTTTTTCGTCCATCGCCTTGTCATTCGGCAGCCGGTATTTGAGTACGAATGCGGTAATGCCCCGTTCGTTGAACCAACGGGCAAAGGCATATCCTTCGTGTTCGATCGCCAGGATGCGGTAGCCACCGCCGGGGCAGATGATGACGCTGCTGCCGTTACGTTGATCCTTACTGGGCAGGAAAGGGTACAACTTAGGCGCCGTTACGTCTTTCACCCGCATTACGTTGGTGGTCCAGGTCTTTTCTACCAGGTCATTTGGTTTGGAAAAAGGAACTTCCCCTGACCAGAGCAGCATAGCGTCCGTTTGAGCATGGAGCACGGTACTATTACCGATCAGGCTCAGACCGACCAGCAAACTAATCCATATAGCATACCTGAAAAACCGAACAACCCGAATACCCATTCTTTAGTGTTTTATTATGAGGAGGAAGTGATGACAACTCTACATGCATAAACTCTAATGTAGGTAAAACCTTTATTTCTATGATCCGATTCCTCCAACTTTTGTCCCTATTCCTTTGGGCACCCTTTTTGCTCTTTTCTCAGGAGCATCCTGCTTACAATGACCTCCAAAACCAGCTCAAAACCGGCTGGAATACCTGGAGCACCTACAGCATGGGGCAACACGTCCTCTTGCCCTCCGGGGCCGCCCTCAATCTGGGCTTACACAAAAGCAGCAAGAATACCGACGGATTTGTCAACCGCTTTTTCGTCGATAAAACGGCCAACGGTTTGCGTAGCCCGATTGTAAAACCAGGCTATCATAGCTATTCCGGCGACTACAGCAGCATGGAAGTCACTTACCAGAAGGTGCGCCTGCGCATAGAATCCGCGGCTTACGATAACGACCTCTACCTGCTTATAACGCCCCTTGAACTCGACGAGGAATACAAAGCGACTTTGATCGTGGAAGGGGGCTTGCTGTGGAACAAACCGGGGCAGGTTTCCCGGGTGGAGGATGCCCTGACCATAAAGACTCCGGATCAAAAGCTGGAATTCCGCTCCTCTGCCCCACCGAGCACACACCCGTTTTTCAATACACTCAGCCCCTTTCTGGCCATTGACCTGAACGGGCCGGTTGGCATAAGCAACGCCCATTCAACTATTGAAGTCATACAGCATAAAGTCAGTGAAAAACGGGCGGAATACAAAGCCTACCTGGAACAATACGGAGAATTATCGGAAGCCTACGCCGGTATGGCTGCCGGGCTGGCCTGGAACACCATCTACGATCCGGTGCACGACCGGGTGTTTTCCACCGTAGACCGGCAATGGAATATCAACCGGGGTGGCTATGTTTTTTTCGGCTGGGATAACTTCTTTATGGCGCACATGATTGGTCTGGATGCGCCGGAGCTTGCCATGGCTAATGCCATCGAAGCACTCCGGGAAGCTACAGCAGATGGCTTCATCAGCAACCTCAGTCAGGGCAACGGGCGCAAAGCCTGGGACCGGTCCCAACCACCGGTGGGCGGACTGGCCTGCTGGGATATTTACGAAAAACACGGTCAAAAATGGTTCCTGGAGACCACCTATCCCCGCCTGTTACGCTGGAATAAATGGTGGCTGGAAAACCGCCTGAACGGCGACCTCCTTTCCTGGGGCTCCAACCCGGCACAAAACCCCTTTCATGACAAAGTGTACCACAATCTCCATGCTGCTATGCTGGAGACAGGCATCGATGATAGCCCCATGTACCTGGATGCGCAGTTCAACCCGGAGAAAAACGTAATGGAAATGCACGACGTGGGCCTGAACGCCATGTACATCGCCGATTGCCAGGTGCTGGCTAAGATGGCAAAAGCCCTTGGCAAAACCGATGATGCCCAACGCCTCAGAAAGCGGGCAGAGCGTTTCCAGCAAAACCTACAGGCACTTTGGAAGGAGGACAATCAGCTGTTTCAAAACTACGATTTGGTGAAAAAATCATTCTCCGAACGCATCTCTCCTACTTCTTTCTATCCTTTGCTGGCAGGTACCGCCACTTCGGAGCAGGCACAGGCTATGGTCAGGCAGCACCTCCTCAACGAAGCTGAATTCTGGGGACAGTGGGTACTGCCATCTATCTCAAAAAGTGACCCGCTCTACCCTAAACAACGGTACTGGAAAGGGGCAATCTGGGCACCTATGAACTTCCTGGTGTACCTGGGCATGCGGGAATATCCGGAGCTATCAGAGGCCCGCAGGGACCTGGCGGACAAGTCTGTAGAGCTATTCCTACGCAACTGGCAGTCTCATGGGTTTGTCTGTGAGAACTACTCCCCCATCGATGGTACCTGCACCGAGCCGCAACTCACGAGCTCGCCCTGGTATACCTGGGGTGGACTGCTTGCGCTGATCGGGCTGATGGAGGAGGGTTTTTACGATTAGTACATCAAAGCTGTATCATCAACATCTCTAAGCCGTTGTTCCCTGGAAACAGTACAGGTAGGCAAAAAAACACTTCCGGTTAGTCCATCTTACCGACCTAAGGAAAAGGGCTACATGAAGCATTTGAGATAGCTGCCACGCATTACATTTATTATTGCCAGACCTCTATTAGGAAAAGCTGTTGAATATGCTCCAACGTTTCTTTTGGATGGGTCTTGCACTTTGCATGGCTGCGCTAGCCACTGCAAAAGCACCCTCAAATATTCCCGTCCTTATTGCTAATAACTGGTCCGCCCCCCACGCTGGCATTCCCGGTAAAGAAGTACTATTTGAACAAGGCACCCACACCGGTACACTCATTCCTGAACACCACACCAACCGTTATCCCCGGTCAGCTCCCCGAGCCGATACGAGCCGCCCGGTGCCTGCCAAAGCAACCGCACTGGCCGATCCTTTCCTGGGCAGCATTAGCGGCAACGTGCTGCCCGGTGCATCCGTGCCCTTTGGCTTAGTCAAACTCAGCCCGGACATCCTTCCCCCTCAGCCCACATCGGGCTACCGCCCGAACAAGCCCATTGCTGGTTTTAGCCACACCCATACGAGCGGGACCGGTGGTGGCGGACGTTACGGAAATGTGTTATTCACTCCACTGACCGGGAAAATGAGCTTAAAGGACTACGCTTCCGTCAAACAAATCAATGAACGGGCCGCACCGGGGTATTATGCGGTTACGCTGGCCCGAAAGCCCGGCGATGTGGAAGTAGCGCTCACCGCTTCCGCGAAAGTCGGCTACCACCGCTATACCTTTTATACCTGGGACCAGGCCCCGGCAATTGACGGGCATGTCTTGATTGACGTGGCCCATACGGTCGGCCGGGACGGGCTGGATGACAGCCGTTGCCTAAAAGCAGAAGTGGAGATCACAAGTGACCGGGCCATACAGGGCTGGGGGCATTTCGCGGGTGGTTGGGGCGGACAAAATCCTTATAAGGTCTACTTCTATGCAGAATTTGACCGGCCGTTCGACGCTGCGGGGATCTGGCGGGACACCACCTTCCTGTCAGAACCCCACAGCCTAAGCCTTACCTTTCCCGAAGATCAACCTGTGAAAAGCCGTCGGATGGGTGCCTGGGCACAGTTCGCCGGAGGGCAGCGGCATCAGGTAGAAGCCCGGGTAGGTCTTTCTTTTAAAAGTATTAATAATGCTAAGAAATCTTTGGATGAGGAAAATAAATTATCGTTTGACCATGCTCGATCTAATGCTGATCAAGCCTGGGGCAGCCGGCTTTCCCGTATTCAGGTAGAAGGCGGTTTACCAGAACATCAGCGGCTGTTCTACTCTACTTTGCGCAATACCTTTCTGATGCCCACAGAAGTCACCGGAACTGTGGCAGACTGGCCGGAGGACCAGGCTCACTTTTGGGACCACTACTGTATATGGGATGTATTCCGGACCGTAATGCCCCTGCATACGCTAATTGCCCCGGAGCAGCAGCGGGCCATCCTAAGAAGCCTGCTCTCCATCTACGAAAAGAAAGGCTGGCTGCCTGATGCCTGGGTTGCGGGAGACTATGCCAATATACAGGGCGGTACCAACGTAGATGTGGTCTTTGCCGATGCGGTAGTCAAGGAGCTGGGTGGATTTGACAAAAAACAAGCCCTGGAGGCTATGCGCAAACATGCGGAGGCCCAATCCCCCAACCCCGGGAAATACGGCCGTTACCTGGACGATTACCTCAAGCTCGGTTACGTTACCTCTGCCTCTGCCAAAGGCGCAACTTCCCGTACACTGGAGTATGCCTACAACGACTACTGCATTGCGCAAGTCGCCCAGGCTACCGGTGATACCGCTACCGCCCGCCGTTACCGGGAAAGATCCGTGGGTGTCTTTAAACTGTTCAACCAAGCAGCCGGCCATTTTTGGGCAAAGGACCAATCCGGCAACTGGGAGCCGGGCATCACTACCGATAATTTACGCAAAGACCATTGGAATGACCCTTATTTTTACGAGGCTACCCCTCTGGCGTACAGCAGCTATGTACCCCACGATATGCGGGGGCTGATTCAACGGCACGGCAGCCCGGAAGCCTACACTGCTTATCTGGACCGTCTTTTGCTGGGCCCCGGATTTGACCTCGGCAATGAGCCCCTTTTCCTGCTGCCCTATCAGTATATTTACGCCGGGCGGCCCGACAAAACAGCGGAAACGGTACAGCGGTTATTGAGACGGGCGTACGCTGCCGCTCCGAATGGACTGCCCGGGCAGGACGATTCGGGCGCCATTTCGTCCTGGTATGTATTCAGTGCTATGGGGTTCTTCCCGGTAGCCGGGCAGGATGTGTACCTCATTGGCAGCCCGCTATTTGACCGAAGCAGCCTTTTGCTGGAAGGGGGACAATCCTTCACCGTAATTGCACATCACCGCTCGGCTGACGATATTTACGTGCAATCAGCCAGGTTGAATAGCGCACCCATTGACCGGGCGTGGTTCCGGCATGAAGAACTCATGCAGGGCGGTAAGCTGGAGCTGTTTATGGGGCCGGAGCCCTCAGATTGGGGCAAGGTGCAGGTGCCGCCTTCATTAATAATTAGCCATGAGTAACCTTCGGCTACCTTTGCAGTAGATGCCCGGTAACGGAGCTTCTTAAATCATTTGATTTTATATTAGAGTTTATGAGGCACTAAAAAACAGCATTCCAGAATTAATAAACACAAAATTCATGTCTATGAACCGCATACAACTCTTTACGATACTCTTCCTGTTGGGCCAATGCCTTTTTCTAAGCGCTCAGAAGAAGTCTTACGATATTGTCATCTACGGTTGTACCTCTGCGGGTATCGCCGCGGCAGTGCAGGCCAGCAAAATGGGCCAATCCGTGGTAATTGTCGGACCAGACAAACACCTCGGTGGGCTGACAGCAGGGGGGCTGGGCTGGACGGATTCCGGCAAGAAAGAAGTGATCGGTGGCTTTGCCCGCTCTTTTTACCAGCGCATTAAAGCGCATTATGACACCCCGACAGCCTGGAAACACCAAAAACCAGAGGAATACAGCCGGTACCGCCCGGAAGAAGACGCCATTTGGGTCTTCGAGCCGCATGTGGCAGAAGCCGCCTTCGAGGCCATCATTGCAGAGCATAATATTCCGGTGTTCCGCGAGCGCTGGCTGGACCGGAAAAGAGGCGTAAAAAAGCGAGGCCAACGCATCCGTTCCATCACGATGCTCAATGGGGAAACTTACGCCGGCAAGGTGTTTATTGATGCTACCTATGAAGGCGACCTCCTGGCCGCTGCCGGGATTTCCTATACCGTCGGCAGAGAGCACAATGACACCTACGGAGAAACCCTCAATGGCGTACAGAAGGCCAACACAGTAAGCCATCAGTTTGATTATCCCGTCAGTCCCTACCGCACACCCGATGACTCCGATAGCGGGCTGCTGCCCAACATCCACGGTGATGATCCCGGCGAGGACGGTCAGGGCGACCACCGCGTACAGGCCTACAATTACCGGATGTGCCTGACGACCGTCAGAGAAAACCAGGTCCCCTTTCCCAAGCCGGACCATTACGACCCGCTGAACTATGAACTCCTGGGCCGCTACCTGGATAAAGGCTGGCGTGGCGTGTGGAACAAATTCGACCCGGCGCCCAATAAAAAGACAGACACCAATAACCACGGTGCTTTTTCTACGGATTACATTGGCAAGAATTACGCCTATCCCGAAGCGTCCTACGAAGAACGCCGTGCCATTCTTAAAGACCATGAAGACTACCAGAAGGGCCTGATGTGGTTCCTAAGCTACGACCCTCGGGTACCCGAAGACGTAAGGGAGCGCATGAGCCGGTGGGGCCTGGCTAAGGATGAATTTACAGATAACAACCACTGGCCACACCAGATTTACGTGCGTGAAGCCCGACGCATGGTGAGCGATTTTGTGATGACGGAAAACCACCTCACCCAGAAGATCGAAACGCCGGAACCAATAGGAATGGGATCATACAACATGGATTCCCACAATGTGCAGCGCTATGTAGACGAGAACGGCCATGCCCGCAATGAAGGCGACATTCAGGTCAGCCCCGGCGGCCCTTACCCTATCAGCTACCGAGCTATTGTTCCTAAAAGAAAGGAAGCCACCAATCTAATCGTACCGGTTTGCTTGTCTTCTTCCCATATTGCTTACGGCTCCATACGCATGGAACCGGTCTTTATGATCCTCGGGCAGTCGGCGGCAACAGCTGCTACACTGTCTATTGAGCACAAGAGCAGCGTGCAGGAAGTGGATTACGCTGAACTGAAGGAGCGTTTACTGAAGGAAGGGCAGGTACTTGAATATCAGGAAGATTGAATAGAACCTATTACAACTGATTGCAAAAAACCTCCTTTTGTAAAGCTTATGCCGACTAGATATTTATTAGTGTTCGCCATCTTATATTGCCTTCTAAGTTGCTCTTCGGAAAAGGCCAGCAATACAGAAAGCCGTAAAACACAGATCAGCCGCAATTCCTTCCAGCAGGATATCGATTTCCTTAAGCAATACACGGCCCTGCTGGTCCTTCAAGATCCCGACGGCCAGGGAGTGATCGCTGTGGCTCCGGCACTGCAAGGTCGGGTGATGACCAGTAGCGCCACCGGGCAACAGGGCCGCAGCCACGGCTGGATCAACCGCCCCCTATTCGAATCGGGAGATACCCTGGAGCAGATCAATGCCTTCGGCGGAGAGGAACGCTTCTGGCTGGGCCCGGAAGGTGGCCAGTATTCCCTTTTCTTTGAAAAAGGCGCTCCTTTCGCACTGGAAAACTGGCGAACGCCTCGCCTGATCGATCTCGATGCCTTTGAGGTAGCTGAAAAAACTACTCAAAAAGCCGTTTTTACCCGGCAGGCGAAACTGACCAACTACGCTGATTTCACCTTTGAGTTCGACATTGAGCGTATCGTCGAAGTGCTGTCGCCAGAGGAAACTTTCCGGTCGCTGGGCCTTGATACAACAAAGGGCATCAGGGTGGTGGGCTACCAGACCACCAACACCCTTACCAATACGGGCACCCAAGCCTGGCGGAAGGAAACCGGCCTGCTCTCCATCTGGCTGCTGGGAATGTTCAACCCTTCGGATGAGACAACAGTTGTGCTCCCCTATCAACCGAAAAAAGAGGGCGACACAGGTCCAATAGTAAATGATGTGTACTTTGGAAAAGTACCCGAAAGCCGTCTGAAACCGGGAAAGGGAGTGGTTTACTTCAAAGGCGATGGGAAATACCGCAGCAAGATCGGCCTTTCGCCGGAGCGAGCCAGGGACCTACTCGGCGCCTACGACAGCGACAGCAAAATACTTACCATCGTCACTTATAATAAACCAGAGGGCCTACCCGATTATGTAAATGCCCTCTGGGAATTCCAAGAGGAACCCTACCGGGGAGATGTGGTGAACACCTACAATGACGGCCCGCCCGAACCCGGAAAAGACCCGCTCGGCCCCTTTTACGAATTGGAAACCTCCTCCCCCGCCCTGGCCCTGAAATCCGGGGAGAGCGGCACGCACATCCAGCAGACGTATCATTTTGAGGGAGAAGAAAGTGCGCTTAATGAAATTGCCGTTCAGCTTCTCGGGGTTTCCCTGGAAGAGATTGAGAATGCTTTCTCAAACGGGCAATAAATTGCATCCAAAAACCGCAAAAAAAACAATCGATGTCCCATCTGATCCATAGCAGCCGGTTACTTTTAATGGCCCTGCTCCTGCTGAGTTCAATGACCAGTTTACACGCTCAGGAAAAAAGCCTCAGCGAGCGCGTCCACTTTCTGAAACACTACGACGCCGATCAGCTGCTACGCATTGCGCTACCCCTGGGCGGCATTGGCACCGGTACGGTCTCTCTGGGCGGGCGGGGTGAGTTGCGCGACTGGGAGATCATGAACGTACCCGCCAAGGGCTACAGCACGGTCACTGATGGCAATGACGCTCCATTCTTTGCCATTTACGCCAAGCCGGAGAATGGCCCTGCCCATACCAAAGCCCTGCTCGGCCCTGTCCATGATGCAGAATACCAGCATTACGAGGGCCGGAGTGTCAACCACCACGGCCTGCCGCGCTTCCGGGAGTCCAGCTTCGATGCGAGCTACCCCTTTGGTCAGGTTAGCCTGGCGGACAGCACTTTTCCCGCCAGGGTGAAGATCATCGGGTATAACCCGCTGATCCCGGGCGAAGCAGAGGACTCTGGTATCCCCCTGGCTATCCTGCAATACGAGGTGGAGAACATTAGTGGAGAGAATATGGAAGTATCTATCTCCGGCAGCCTCCGCAACTTCATCGGCAAGGACGGCAGAGAATCAACAACCGACTGGAAGGGAGACATTATTCCGCAGGGCGCCAAGGGCAATTACAATACCTTCCGCCGGACTGAAGATCTCGCTGGTATCTTCATGGAATCGGAAGGCGTGGACAGCCTGCACCGGGCCTGGGGCACCATTGCCCTGTCAGCACCGGGAGATGAGGGAGAGATCACCTACCGTACCAGTTCGGAAGCCAATGCCTGGGGCCGTGCCATCCTGGATTTCTGGGACGACTTCTCCGCTGATGGCCGGCTGACGGAAAAAGACAGACAGTGGGACGAAGACCCCATGGCCTCCCTGGCGGTCAGGAAAACACTGGCTCCCGGCGAAAGGAAAACCTTCACCTTCTACCTGACCTGGCACTTTCCCAACCGGCAGTCCTGGGGCAGTTGGAGTGAGGTACCGGAAACCTGGATAGGGAATTATTACACTACTCAATACGATGATGCCTGGGACGTCATACAAAAAGAACACCCTCGCCTTCCAGGGCTTACCGATAAAACACTAAGTTTTGTCAACACCCTGGTGAACAGTTCCTACTCAGAGGCCATCAAAGAAGCGGCCCTGTTCAACCTCAGCACCCTGCGATCGCAGACGGTATTCCGCACCCCAGACGGCAGGATGTTCGGTTGGGAAGGGGTATTCGACCGCTTCGGTTCCTGTTTCGGCTCCTGTACCCACGTGTGGAACTACGAACAGGCCACTGGTTTTCTGTTCAATGAGCTGGCAACAACGATGCGGGAAGTGGAGTTTGCCTACGCTACCGACGAACAGGGGCTGATGAGCTTTCGCACCAACCTGCCCCTGGAAAAAGCGACTGCCTATGGCAAAGCTGCCGCCGACGGGCAGATGGGCGCAATCCTGAAATTCTACAGGGAATGGCAGCTGTCGGGCGACAATGATTTCCTGGAAAAACACTGGCCCAAAGTAAAGGCAGCCCTGGCCTTCGCCTGGATTCCCGGTGGCTGGGACGGCGATGTGGACGGTGTCATGGAAGGCGTACAGCACAACACCATGGATGTGGAGTACTTCGGGCCCAACCCGCAAATGCAGATCTGGTACCTGGGCGCCCTGAGGGCAGCAGCAGAAATGGCAGCAGCTATGGAAGAGAAGGCTTTCGCCGAAAAATGCCGGCGCCTTTTTGCAGCTGGCTCCAGCTGGACAGATGAGCACCTCTTCAACGGGGAGTACTACTTTCACAAAGTCCAGCCCCCCGCCTCAAAGGAGGACATTGCCCCGGGCCTGTCCGCAGGCATGGGCAGCAAAGATCTCAAAAACCCGGACTACCAGCTGGCCACCGGCTGCCTGATCGATCAGCTGGTGGGCCAGTATATGGCGCACACTCTCGGCCTGGGATATCTGGTGGATCAAGAGCATGTGAGAACCGCTCTGGAAAGCATTTACCAGTACAATAAGCGAGAAGATATGTTCGATCATTTCAACAACATGCGCTCCTACGCCATGGGCGATGAAAAAGCCTGGCTGATGGCTAGTTATCCCCGGGGCGGGCGCCCGGAAGTCCCCTTTCCCTATTGGTCGGAAGTCATGACCGGCTTTGAGTACACCGCTGCCATTGGCATGTTATACGAGGGTATGGAGGAGAAAGCACTGGACATGATCTCAGGTATCCGCACCCGCTACAACGGTGCACGGCGCAATCCTTTCGATGAGGCAGAATGCGGCCACCACTACGCTCGTGCCATGGCTTCCTGGGCTGGTGTCCTGGCACAGAGTGGTTTCCATTATTCAGGGGTGGATAAGTCCATCCGGTTTACCAGCCGCCCGGGTCGATATTTCTGGTCGAATGGAACAGCATGGGGAGAGTTTATCTTATCAAAAAAGCCGGAGGGCCTAGCTGTCGAATTTTCCGTATTACATGGCGAGGTGGAACTGAATAGTTTTGAACTCGATGGGAATGGGAAGGAGGTCTTTAAGCAAGCCCGGAGTGTTAAAGAAGGAGAACAGCTTCAGTTGGTTTTCTAAAGTAGTAGTCCCACGCGAAAAGCACGGGGGCGGATAGACAACATTTCCCCTGCCGCTGTGGAAATGGATAAACTGATAAAAAACAAACCGGCTGTGAGCCAGTTGCTCACAGCCGGTTGCGTTTGTAGTCTGCCATACCAGGATTTGTCAATGCTGGCTTGGCAAACTATAGATCAAGGTCAATGCTTTATTTAGAGCTTCTTAACCTTGATGTTGCGGAACCAAACATCATTGCCGTGGTCCTGCAGGCCGATATGACCCTCTTTCGCTACGTCAATGAAGTCTTCGTACTCCTTGAACTTGCTATTGGCCACCATCTCCCTCCACTCATCAGTCCAGAGATGGTATTCAACAACGTTTTCACCATTCTGGGTATGAACGATGGTACCATCATAGGACAGAATCGTCACCTCGTTCCAGCCGCCGGCAGGCTTAGCATTTTGTGGCTTCGCCGGAATCAGGTCATACAGTGAACCCGCCTGGCGGTTGTTGTCCTTGCCAAGGCGTGCATCCGGGTGCTTCTCGTTGTCCAAAATCTGCATCTCGGGTGAAGACTTCCAGATTGACTGTCCTTCTTCTTCCCCGCACTTTTCACGCGCCAGATAGAAGATACCGCTGTTGCCGCCTTCGGAAATTTTCCATTCCAGCTTCAGCTCGAAGTTGCCAAAGGCCTCCTTGGTGATGATATCGCCACCACCACCAGCTTCTCCTTTACCGGAAGCTTGGCACATCAGCGCACCGTCAACGACTTTCCAGCCTTTCTGTGGGAAACCATCTTTGCAGTAGCCTTTCCACTGATCCGCATTTTCGCCGTCAAAGAGCAGCATCCAGCCATCGGCTTTTTCCTTCTCCGTCAGGGCATTCATCGCTGCTGGAGCGGCTTCCGACTCATCATCAGTAGCTTCAGCTTCAGTAGCCTCACCCTCCGTTGCTTCGGAGGCTCCGCCCTGGCATGAAGCCAGCGCAAAAGCCAATACAGCGAACAAAAGAATTCTGAATTTCATAATCTAAGTTTTGTTTTTCGTTGATACTAATACTTCCATCCCTTACGGTAGGGTCGCTTCACGTAAGACTCCATTGCCATTTTGGCATTGATCGTGGCGTATTGGGTGTTAAAGCGAGGATCGCCGTCCACCACCGTGAAACTATCCGAAGTTACCACGCGGATTTCGTCCTCGTCATCGATATTAGTGATCTTCATATTATCACCATCCCAATTCAGGGTACGCTTGAGGTCCTGTAGACGGATAGCCAGGTTACCCATAACCACCACTTCATTCAGTGGTGCAGAGTAGCCAAAGTGTGAAGAAGCCTCTGTTCGGCTGCCTTTGTCCTCCTTACAGGCCCGTACCCAGTCCATCTCGTGGCTGGTTTCGACACGGCGCAGTTTATTAGTCGCTTTGGGGGGATCATTCTCCCGGCCTACGATATAAGGATTGCGTGCGTAGGTGCTGCAAATCAACGTGCCTTTCGTACCTACGAACATCGCACCGCCACCGCCATCACCAAGGATTTTCCCTTCAGGGATACCCTCTGGACGCTCTGGCAGCAAGCCACCATCGTACCAGGTGAATTTCACCTCTGGCATATTCACCTTACCCATTTTCTTGCGCTCAGGGAAGTAGTAAGTGACCGTCTCTGCGATCGGTGCACTTTCGGTATTCACCTGAGAAGAGCTGCCCTCAAAGGCAGTTGGCTGACCGAGGTTCAGTGCCTTAAATACAGGATCAATAATATGGCATCCCATATCGCCTAATGCACCGGTACCGAAGTCCCACCACGCACGCCAGTTCCAGGGTGTATAGGCAGGGTGGTATGGCCGCCACTTTGCTGGCCCTATAAAGAGGTCCCAGTCAAGGGTAGGTGGCACGGAAGGTGTTTCAGAAGGACGCTCCAGTCCCTGTGGCCAGATGGGGCGGTTGGTCCAGGCGTGGACTTCCTTGACCTCGCCAATTTCGCCATTCCAGATCCACTCACATACCTGGCGGATACCTTCACCGGAATTACCCTGATTGCCCATTTGCGTAGCTAAGCCGGTTTCTTTAGCCATGTTGCCCAGCATCCGTGACTCATAAACGGAGTGTGTCAATGGTTTCTGTACATATACATGCTTACCGGCACGCATCGCATCAGCCGTGACTACGTAGTGCGTATGGTCAGGCGTACCGACCACAATGGCGTCAATTTCGTCCCCCATATCTTCCATCATGCGGCGGTAGTCTTTGTACTTAGCCGCGTTGGGGTAATCATTAAAGCACTTGGCTGCGTACTTCCAGTCTACATCGCAAAGTGCTACAATATTTTGAGAGTTCATATTGCGGAGGTTAGAACGGCCCATACCGCCTACTCCAACCCCGGCGATATTCAACTTGTCACTTGGCATAATATGCCCAAGTCCGGAAACCACAGTGCTGGGTACGATCGTCATACCTGCAGCAGCTACCCCGGCCTGACGGATAAAAGACCGGCGATCGAGCCCTTTGGATCCTTTTTTTCCTGGTTCTTTCATTGAATTTGATTGTTTTGATTTTGGAAATTAAAATAAGCAATTCTGCACAATTCCCAACTTTATAGGCAGGATTTGATAGATTGATTTAGTAATTATTGTCTTATGGAAACAGGAACAGGCACAACAACCCCCTATCAAACAGTAGGTTATCCAAGCCGCCTAGGTGTAATCTGTACACTAACTTTTTTTGCTAGAAAAGTAGTCTTATGATATAATGCCCCACTGGGTTACATCGGGGCGTTGCACGATTCCTAGTCTTAAAAGTAACCCTATTCATGTCTAAACAGACCCTGGTATTGAGTTTCTTGCTGACGGCGTTGGCCATTGGCTGCGGACTAACAGCAAAACAGTCTGCATCCGGTGCAACAGCGCCTCCCAATATCTTATTCATCTATGTGGATGATTTAGGTTATGGAGATCTGAGCTGCTATGGTGCCACGGAGATCGAAACCCCTAACATCGACCAGTTGGCTTCCGAAGGCCGGCTCTTCACTGATGCGCACTGCGCCGCAGCGACTTGTTCGCCCTCCCGTTACGCATTGCTGACTGGCAATTATGCCTTTCGGCGAAAAGCTGGCATCCTTCCCGGTGATGCCCCCCTGATGATTCGGCCGGGCACCCCTACCCTTCCCGGAATGCTACAGGAAGAGGGCTACCGCACTGGTGTGGTTGGGAAGTGGCACCTGGGCCTGGGCAATGGCGATCTGGACTGGAACGGGAAAGTCAGCCCCGGCCCACTGGAAATTGGCTTCGATTATTGCTTTTTGCTGCCTTCCACCGGTGACAGAGTACCCAGCGTATACGTAGAAAACCACGCTGTAGTTAACCTCAATCCTGCCGACCCGCTTCAAGTGACCTTTACAGATGATCCTTCTGAGGGAAGCCCCTACGATACGCCAACTGGGCTGAGCCATCCGGAACTGCTTCGGATGCCCGCCGACACGCAGCATAGCGGTACCATTATTAATGGCGTAAGCCGAATTGGCTTCATGCAGGGAGGAGAAGCTGCCCACTTTAAGGATGAAGACTTCCCCTACATTTACCCGGATAAAGCCATCAGCTTTATGGCTCAGGATAAAGAAGAGCCCTTCTTTTTGTACTATGCGTTTCACGATATCCATGTGCCCCGAATTGTCCACCCCAGATTTGAGGGTCAGAGTAAGATGGGACCGCGGGGCGATGCGATCCTGCAAATGGACTGGGTGACCGGTCAATTGCTGAAGGCACTGGATTCTCTGGGCATTGCGGAAAACACCTTGGTACTCTTCAGTAGCGATAACGGCCCCGTACTGGATGATGGCTACGGGGATCAGGCCGTAGTACGATTGGGCGACCATCAACCGGCCGGCCCTTTCCGGGGCGGAAAATACAGCATATACGAAGGCGGCAACCGGGTGCCCACTATTCTCCGATGGCCCGGACAGGTTCAATCCGGGCGCAGTGACGCACTTTGGAATCAGGTGGACTTGTATGCCTCAATTGGTCAGTTATTGGGGCACAAAATGAATCCAGAAGAAGCAAACGATAGTAAGCCCCTGTGGCCAACCCTATCTGGCCGATCCGATAAAGGACGGTCTGTAATGCTGGAAGAGGCATTCACCCTCGGCTTGCGGCAGGGCGATTGGAAGTACATTGCCCCCACGCAGAAGCAATTCCCCTGGATTAAAGGGATCAAAGACATAGAAGGCGGCATTTCTACGGAGCCGCAGCTGTATAACCTGGCTGAAGACCCGGGCGAGCAAAACAATCTGGCTCAGGTCAATCCGGAAAAAGCAGAAGCCATGGCCGCCGAACTTGAACGCATTCAAAACCAAGACTAATGAAAAAATACGCCTTTCTGGTCCTTTGCCTTTTCCTTTCAAATATAGGCAGTGCTCAACATTACAGCGGCTACCTCAATGTGAAAGACTTTGGAGCGGTTGGTGATAGCGCCACACTGAATACAAAGGCCATTCAAAGTGCCATCGACTCTGCGGCCACCCGGGGTGGAGGCACCATAACTATACCGCCGGGCGTCTATATCAGTGGAACCATTTTCCTTAAGGATAACACGACCCTCGAAGTGCAGTCCGGTGCCAAAATCCTGGGCTCCGCTAACCTTGAAGATTATGCCGTTATGACTTGGGGGCACAATAAAGACCGGCAGCCCCGACACCTCATTGTAGGCAAGGATGCCCGCAATATTGCCATTATTGGGGGCGGTACGATTGACGGCAACGGACCTGCGTTCTGGCAGGACTTTGATCCGGCGGAAGAACCGCAGTGGAAGATGGCTAAAACACTGAAGATTAGTCCGATGGTGGAAATACAGAACTGCCAGGATGTTCGGATCAAAGATGTCCTGCTCCTCACCGGAGGTGGGTGGACGCTGCATTTGTACGATAGCGACCGCATACAGGTGCAGGGGGTCAAAATCATCAACGACCTCTTCGCCCCTAATGGGGATGGGATTGATATCTCAGGTTGTCATGACGTGACGATAAGCGACTGTATCATCAAGACCTGCGACGATGCGATCTGTTTGAAAACCATGGTTGACACCCGCGACTGCAAGCGGGTGACGGTCACCAACTGCGTCATCGAATGCTCCTGCGCTGCGCTGAAAGTCGGAAACGAAACCTTCCGGGATATTAAGCAGGTAACCTTTAGCAACAGCGTGATCTACGGCTCCTCCCGTGCCTTCGCCATTTACGCCGAGAGCGCCGGAACTGTGGAGGACATCGTGGTCGATAACATTATCACCGACTCCCGGGCCCCATTGCTTTACAACCGTCCTATCCATTTGAGCCTTTATCTGCCAGAGCCCGGAGCGGGCGGGCGCAATGGAGATTGGATGCACCAGGAAAAGAAGCAGTATGACTACGAAGGCCGAAAACCCCGCCTGCGCAATGTGACCATCACCAATTTCCACGCCAAGACCGGCGGGCGCATCCTCATGACCGCCGGTGACGGGTACGAAATTGAAAACTTAACCCTGCGTAACGTCAACCTCACCTATCCCTGGATTGAAGATCCGGTGCCGCATGTGGATGAAGTGACCAGCTCGCAGTTCGCTCCGGTCAAACATGCAGCCAAAGTCGCTAAAGCCGCCATTGTCGCCGAAAATATCAACAATTTTGTACTGGACAACGTGATGATCAACTGGCCGGAAACGGAGGAGATGCCGGAAGATTGGCAATTCTCCAAGAAAATAGCTAACGGCACGCTCAAAGGCTTTTATCCGACCCGTACCGAAGCCCGTCAGGCAGAGCTGAGGGTGTTGTACGGCCGGGGCCTCCGGAATGCCATTATCAATACCCCGCTCGCCAAGTCATCGGATGGGGTACTCCCCTATCATGATTTGGAGGACTGTGAGGTCATTGGGCGGTAATGTTAGAGTTCATGAACGTAAATTTTGTATGCCACTGAATCATCTTTTTCGCCAGCTCTGCATCACGTCCTCACCTTAGTAGCTATGGCTACTAGGCTCCGGGCGCTCTTTGATCTGACGAAAAATCCCGATCCATTGCCTACACAAAACCTACATGCAAAAACTCTATTTTATCTAAATACACCATGCAAAACAAATTCTACTTACTCTTAACCTTTGCGGCATTTTCTGTTTGCTTACAGGCCCAACCCTTCCAGGACACCCTCCTCCTTAGCGAGGATTTCTCCGACACCACCGGGTTCACTGATCTGACCCGGCTTTTGATCTGGGGGGACCATACCGAGGTGGAAAGCGGCTTTCAGTACGACTCCATAGAAGACAGCCGGGGACTGGTCTACCAGGCCATCCATATGACACCAAAGGCTATGGAGTACGCCGGGTATCAGCCCAACACCATACGGGCTTCACAAGCCGTCGACTTCCGGTTCCCAACGCCCATTTCCAGAGAAGCGGATACCCTAATCGTGGAATTTGATGCCCTTTGGGATGTTTTAAATAGCAATGGGTGGGGAGAAAGCGGGCGTATCGTCGCAACGCTGTTGCACGATTACCCGGAAAACGGCATTAGTTTCGGCGCTATCGATGACTTATCTGCGGAGGCCCCCTTTGCCAGACCGGCCTACAATATGCGGTTGCGCAACACAGAAGATACTGGCGCTTTCCAGTCTGGCGGACTGATGCTCTACGGTGGCGGTGAAGATTCGGAAGGTGAAATCGAGCAGGCGTTTGGTTACTGGCTGCCGGGATTTTCAAGCGAAGCCGGGGGTGGGACTCCCGGGCAGGGCGCTCCCTATCCGCTCAGCCCGACCCAAAAGAATGAAGGCGTGACGCTGGCCTCCACCACCCACTGGAAGCATTACACCTGGGTGATTGCGCCCGACCGGTTATCGTTTTATCAGCGGGATGCATTGACGACTGAGACCGAAAATGAGTTGGTGATATTTATGGAAACGCCCCGCTCTGATCAGTTTGAGGGACTCATCGTCGATCAGCTGAATGAAGCACATGGTACTGATATCAACGAGCCGCCTGCCTTGTACCACTGGTTTGAACAGATGGAAGCGCTTCGTCTCTACTTCCGGGGGGTGGATCAGGCCTACCTGGCCAATCTGGAAGTGCATCACCGGTTTGAGGGCGAGCCTGTGGCTATTCATACGCCCGATCAGTCTCTACACCTACAAGTTTTTCCAAATCCGGCAACTTCCGTGCTTTACGTAAAGCAAATCCGCCCCGGTGCAGCTGCCGTACCTTTACAGTTATTCAATAATTTTGGGCAGGTGGCCTGGCAGGGGCAACTGCAGCAAGCCGTACAGCGTGTAGACATCGGGCATTTACCCCCTGGCATTTACTACCTACGGGCTGGCTACGAACCACAGCAAATACAGAAAATCATCATTCAATAATTTCGAGAAATGCGCTTGCTACTTTTACCCTTCTGCCTCTTATTTTGTACAACGATCACCCTGCATGCCCAGGAGTTAGTCCCCCGGGAGGGCGAGTACTTCTGCCGGGATGCCGAAGACTGGTACAACCGAAAAGCCATTACCACCTACCTGCGGCACATTTATGAAGGAAAACCGGAGATCGTCCTGCCTTTGGCGGATGCCCGGGAAGGGGATGCAGAAGCCGACTTCGTCCGGGCACTGGCTTATGCCTATATTGGCGAAACTGAAAAAGCCCTGGGCTACGTGGAGGCTTCCCTGGAGAAGGAAATGCCCTTCAGCCGCTACCTGGCTGGACCTTCTGAACTGATGCAGCCGTTGGTGGAACTACCAGGTTTTCAGGCGATTGCGGAGCGCCATCCCACCCCGTTGTTGCACGGCCCGATGATTGGCAATGTCACCGGAAAAAGCGCGACCTTCTGGTGCCGTACCGATCAGCCGCGACGGGTACGGGTGGAAGTCAGCCGGGATAAATCCTTTCAGAAAGCAAAAACAGCTGTTGGACGTACTCAAACCGCAGACGGGCATACCGCTGAGCTTACCGTTAATGGACTAAAACCCGGTCAAAGTTACTTTTACCGCCTTTCCATCGATGGAAAACCCACCGGAGTCACCTACCAATTCACCACCCACCCGAAGCCGGGAAAGACAGGGCAGTTTTCCGTGATCTTTGGAGGCGGAGCCGCCTATATTCCCTGGCAGCACCACATGTGGAGCACCATTCAATCCCACCGTCCTGATGCCTTGTTTATGCTGGGCGATAATGTGTACATCGACTACCCGGAACAGCCCTACCTGCAGCAATACTGCTACCACCGCCGGCAATCCGAGCCCCATTGGCGGCAGTTGGTAGCCCAAACGCCTACCTACGCGATCTGGGATGACCATGATTTTGGTGATAATGATGAATACGGTACGCCCGATCCTGATTCTCCGGGCTGGAAGCGACCGGTACTCTCCCTGTTCAAACGGCAGTGGGTGGACCCAGGCTACGGAGATGGTACCGGCAAGCCTGGTGTGTTTTTTAAGCACGCCATTGCCGATGTGGATTTCTTTTTCCTGGATTGCCGTTACTACCGGCAGCCCAGCGAGGTGGGCGCGGTGTACGAAGAACCGCTGAGCATGCTGGGCGAAGCTCAGAAAGCCTGGCTGAAAGGAGCCCTCCTGAAGTCGGATGCTAAAGTGAAAGTCCTCATTTCCTCTGTACCCTGGGCCTTCGATGCCAAGCCCGCATTGGAAGGGCGTATCGACACCTGGGGCGGCTATCAGGAAGAACGAACTGAAATCTTTGATTTTCTAACGGACAATGACATCAAAGGCGTTTTTCTGCTCTCCGCCGACCGCCACCGCTCCGACATTTGGAAAATCGAGCGGCCCAATGACTATCCATTGTATGAATTTGAAAGCTCCAAGCTGACCAATATGCACACCCACAAGGTTATGCCAGGCAGCGAGTACGGCTACAATGAAAAGTGCTCCTTCGGCCAACTTTTGTTTGACACCACGGGAGAAACGCCCGAGGTCACCTACCGCATCATCAATATTGATAATGTGGTGGTGAATGAATTTACCTGGCGGGCAGAATAACCTATCCTAATGACCCCAACTATTGAATCCATGATACGGACAATTCCTTCTCAGATATTGACCCTCTTTGCGCTTTGTCTTAGCCTTAATCTGCTGGCTCAAAACCCAATCATACCCAATATTGGGATGTCCGACCCTCACGTTCGGGTCTTCAATGACACCCTGTATCTGTTTACAGGCAGCGACAGCAGCCGCACAGACAAGACCTGGATCATGAAAGACTGGCGGGTTTATTCCTCTACCGATCTCGTCCATTGGCAACTAAAAAACATCATCAGTCCTGCCGACAACTACATGGACGATGACAGCCAGGAGTGCTGGGCTGGTGATGCCGCCACCCGGAACGGGCAATACTATTTCTACTTTTCGGAGCGGTCCAGAACAATTGGGGTAATGAGTAGTGCACGACCCGATGGCCCCTACACGGACGCACTGGGATATCCCCTGACGGATATGCACGATCCCACTATCCTAATCGACGATGATCCGGCCCAGACCCCCTACATCGTTTATGGCGCCAAGGAAAAGGGCGGTTACCGTATCGCACAGCTTAAAGAGGATATGACCTCCCTGGCGGAAGAGCCAAAACTGATCAAAATAGAAGGCGAAGAATGGGTGCGTGCACCAGAGTGGATGGACAAAAACTTCATCTTTAAATACGACAGCCTTTATTACCTGAGCTGGGGCCGGGACTACGCCACAGCCACCGATGTATATGGCCCTTATACTTGTCTGGGTGCTGTGGGTAAAGGCCACGGTTTAAGCCCCTACGCCCACGGCAGCTTCTTTTGGTGGAAAGGCCAGTTCTACCACATCTGGTGTTACTACATCCGACCGGGCTTTAAATATCGGGAATCCATCATTACCTATTGCCACTTTGATGACGATGGGCGAATCGTAACGGACACTGATTTCCTCGATCAGCATTTCAGTAATGGAGTGGCCAGATATCAGGCGGATTGGGAACGCATTGAAGCAGAATGGTACTACGAAATATCCGGGACAGCCCGAAAGTCGGGAGACCGCGAGAACGGCTTTGTACTGGAGCAAGTCCATCCCGGAGACTGGGTGCATTTTTCCAATATGGCTTTTGACCCCAACCGCACCCGCTTCACGGCGAGGCTGAATGCACAGGGCAGCCCTGCTTCGCTGGAGATTAGAATCGGCAGCCCCACCGGCCCCATGCTAGGCCAAATACACCCTGAACAATTGAGCAGCGGTTGGCAGACCATCTCCACAGATATCCAGGCAACCAACGGCACAAGGAATTTATATCTGGTCGTTAAGGGCGAAGCGGAAGCCAGTATCCATCTGGATTGGTTTCATTTTACGGACTAAACGGCGTATACCTGACATAGTCAATATAGTACCGCTGAGGAAAGATCGTCGTATCAATACCCTGCCGGCCGCCCCAGTTGCCACCGATGGCCAGATTGAGCTTCAAAGCCTGTGGCCGGTCGAAGGGCCATTCCTGGAAAGTGGATTTTGCATCCCGCTCAAAGGAGAAATAACGGGTGGAATCAACGTAAAAGTCAATCCGCTCGGGCGTCCAGTCGATGGCATAGAGATGAAAAGATGTGGAAGGATCTGAAATCCTAATGGAATCGCCTTTGTTGGTACCTTGCACCCAGTTATAAGCTCCGGTGTGGACATTGGCATGGATCATATCAGGGTTATACCCTACATACTCCATGATGTCAATCTCGCCACGGTCGGGCCAGGGCACGTCTTCGCCCATTTTGTTGCCCAGCGTCCAGATGGCTGGCCATACTCCTCTGCCAGCGGGCAGTTTGGCGCGTACTTCCATTCTGCCGTAAAGGAATTCCCGCTTTCCAGCCGTATGTAATGACGCAGAAGTGTAACCGGCCTCCTTCCACTGTTCCTGCCACCTTTTGCTATCCGGATTATAGCGGGCATTGAGGAAAGATTCCCGGTGGGCTTCAATCACCAGGCAGCCATCTTCGATATAAGCGTTTTCTGCACGGTCGGTATAGTACTGCGCTTCCCGATTGCGGATAAAGCCCTGTTCAAAGCTCCATATATTTTGGTCAATAGCAGAACTATCGAATTCATCACTCCACCCTTTCATCGGTGCTTCAGTCAGGGTGCCCGTTTGCAAGATTAGCAGGACAAAAATTGGAATCCAGTTCATCATGATCTTATTTTTACTTTGGTACCGGCGTATTCAACCACGCCGCTAATTTTTGTTGGTTTCCGAATGGCCGGAGAATAAACCCGTACTGATATTGGTCTGCATTAAGGCGAAACTCCGGATGGGCTTTAGACTCCTTAGACCAGGTATTGTCCCCACCTACGCCCAAAAGCTTGTGGTCGATATTGACCGTCAGGAAATCACGCCCCGGGAGTTCAGGCGTATGGGCAGCAGACTCAAGGTCCTCCATACTGTAAGGCCAGACGCTCATGCTCAGACTGTCCTGAGCCTGCATTAAGAGGCCGTTCCCACTATCGGAGGAAAGCGCCATCCACTGTACACCCGTCCGGTTGCTGCTTTCCTGTGGCATGATGTAATTTTCAAAAAAGCTGTCTACGGACATTTCGTACCGCCCCAGTTCTGCACTCAGGAGGCGGTCAATGTAATTCTCATGCGGTCCGCGCCCCAAAAACTCAACCTGATTATAAGCGTCCGGGATCGCCATTTGCATACCAATGCGGGTTAGTTCCGGGTAATCGCCTTGTTTTTTAAATTCGTAATCTACTTTCACCTGTCCGTCAGCGTAGAACCTGTATACTGTCTTTTGGGTAGCCTTACCTTCCAAAACTGAATTTTGGATTTCAACCTTTGCATACCCTGATGTTTCCTGCACGCGAAACTGCTCTGCAACTACTTCTTCAGCGGCTGTTTTCCATTCAGCAGCTTCCTGGTAGATTTTCCAGCCACGCCTGTCGTTATCAGTCGGCGCGCGCCAGTAATTGGGCTTTAGGGGTGCCTTCAGCCAGTTAATACCCCCTGTCGTGTACTGAACTAATGCCCCATTGGTCCGGTCGACAGCCGCTTCAAAGTCTTTGCCGGTAATTTTCACTAATTGGTCGGTCCCCTCCACATTCAATGCTCCATCGGGCGCTTCAAACTGTCGATCATCAGGCTGTTCCAGCAATAAAAACTGTGCAAAAGCAACTTCATGCCCGGCGGGTGCCCAGGATTGGGGTTCCGGAAGTTGAATACTGCAATTCAAGGTATAAACCGCGCCCGGCTTCGCTGATTTGGGCGACATGTCACCGAGTTGCACCGGCAAAGACGCTCCGGGTGGGCAGTCCGGCAGGGCCACCGTGCCTGAGCGCAGCACTTCACCACTTTCCATCAGCTGCCAACTCAGTGTGAGCCCGTCGATATTGATAAAGTTATATAGATTGGTGAGGGTAATTGCTCCACTTCGCGGCTGTTGACTGCTGAGGCGTACCGGCTGAAAGACTTTTTTCCATTCTTTAGCTCCGGGCTTCACCCTGCGGTCGGGCGCCACCACGCCATTCAGGCAGAAGTTGCCGGAATTGATCAGCGTGTCGCCAAAGTCTCCGCCGTAGGCATAGTAGGTTTCACCGGTTTCAGTGGTCTTAACCAACCCCTGATCCACCCAGTCCCAGACGAAAGCACCGACAATCTGCGGCTCAGCCTGTATCGCATCCCGAAATTTATACAGGTTGCCGGTGGAGTTGCCCATAGAGTGGGCCATTTCGCACCACATAATGGGAAGTTTCAGCTCGGACTGCCGACTTAGGTTTATCACCTCAGGAATAGACCAATACATCCGGCTGTACATATCCACGTAGCTGGCTTTGGTGTGCGGAAATTCGTGGGTACCCTCATAGTGTACCAGGCGGGTATCATCATACTCGCGGATAAAGCCCGTCATGGCAGCGTGATTGGCACCGGCGCCCGACTCATTGCCCAGCGACCAGAAGATGATGGAAGGGTGGTTCTTGTGCCGTTCCACCATGCGCACTGCGCGTTCCACGAAGGCATTGGACCAGCGCGGGTCTTTAGTTAGCAGGCTGCCAATGCCGTGGGTCTCGAGATTCGCTTCACAGATGACGTATAACCCATATTGGTCGCACAACTCATAAAAACGCGGATCGTTGGGATAATGAGAAGTCCGGACGGCATTAAAATTAAGTTGTTTCATCAGCCGGATGTCCTCCTCCATGTTCGCTACCGAAACCACTTTGCCGGTTACCGGATGATGGTCGTGGCGGTTGGAGCCGTAAAGCTCCACCGACTCGCCATTAATAAGCAGCTCGCCCTCCGTCCCGATTTGAATATTGCGAAAGCCAATTTTGCTACTTCGGGCCTCCACAGTTTGCCCCTTTTCATCTTTAAGGGCAACGACCAAGGTGTAGCGGTTAGGCGTCTCTGCGGTCCAGGGCACTACGTTGAAAACGGTTGCTGACAGAACCGTCTCGTCTCTGGGGTACACCAGGAGATCTTCCTTAATGACGTCCGTTACCGCAGCCTTGAGCGGTTGCTCCAGCATCGGGTGACCAGTATCATCATACACGTCTATTTCGTAGGACCAACCTTCGAGGTCATTCAGGCGGCTGTGGTTCAGGCGCGGCTTGACGGTCAGGTTTCCGTAATTGTAGCCTTCATCCAGACCCGCTTTAACGAAGAAGTCCTGAATATGCGTTTTGGGCTGTGCCAGGAGCATTACTTCCCGGTGTATCCCGCTGAGGCGCCAATGGTCCTGATCTTCCAGGTAGCTGCCATCAGACCACCGATGTACTTTAACAGCCAGGAGGTTTTGCGCACCAAATTTCACAAAAGGGGTGATATCAAACTCGGCAGGCACCCGGCTGTCCTCGCTGTACCCAGCCAGCTCGCCGTTTACCCAAACGTAATAAGCCGAGCTTACGCCCCCAAAATGCAGCACAACCTGCTGTGATTCCCAATCAGCGGGCACTTCAAATGTGCGGCGGTAACAACCTGTGGGGTTATCTTCGTCCGGAACGTAAGGCGGGTCCACAGGAATGAAGGGATAAGTGATATTGGTGTAAATGGCGGTGCCGTAGCCCTGTAGCTCCCAGTTGGAAGGCACTGGAATATTGCTCCAGCCTTTCGGCTTAAAGCCCGGTTTATGAAAATCTTTGGGTGCCGCTTCCGGTACTTCAGCAAACGCAAACTGCCAGTCCCCATTGAGGTTTTGGTAACGCCCGGAAGCCTTCCGATCAACCATAAGGGCCGTTGCTTCATCCGGGTAAGAATAGGATGTAGCGCGGGCGGGCATGCGGTTAATACCGTTCACGGAAGGGTCTTCCCAGGGTTGGAGCTGTGCAGATGCCGTAAAAACCGTTCCAAGGCAACAAAGCAGGGCGATCGCATAAATGGAGTAGGCGGAATAAGATGGCATAATCGTTATATTTTATTAGAGACCTAAAGTTAAGAATTTCGGGATAGCCCCCGTATCATTTGAGAAACAAACGTACCACGGTATCTCTCTGGTAATGAAGAAGATATAGTCTGCAGTAAGAACAACCACTTAATCTTTTCCATCAATAATACTTTTGTATTCAAACCAATCAAAATCCGCAGGCTTCCGGTTGCCAGACAAGTCCTGGCAGCAAATACCGATCATCGCTCCGGTAAAAGCGGGCCGGTAACGCCCACCTTGCTCCATAATATAATCGTCAGATAAAATACTGCCATTGAGTATTGGTCCCGCTTTTTGCCATTCGCCTTCCTCCTCGCGGTAGAAAAACTGCAACGCGGACCGAGTGAAGTGCAACTTGAGTTCAGTGCGGCTACCGGGCTGCAAATCAATACGTTGCCCCATTGGGTGTGTCATGGAATAGTGATCACAGGCAATCAAATCAAGAATACGCCTTTGCCGCTCCTCGTCCCATGTGATATGGAGGTAGTAAAAATGCCCTGTATTGTAATAAGCAATCAGTCCGGCCATCTGCTGAAAGGTCTCCGGTTGAAATTCAAGGGCAGTAGAGGCTGAAGCTTCGAAGTGGCTCAAGCGCCTTGCCAGTAGGCTTTGATGGTGGAAAGAACTTAGCGACTCCCGTCCGTAAAGGCGCAGAAAGCCGGGGCGCTGTTCAAGATTGGCCCAATCTGCGGTAGCAGGTACACGGAGGGACTGAAATGCTTCCGGTATTACGGGGCCATCAAATTCATAACGCTCCGGTTCTGCCCGTACAGGATACCCGGAGCCGGGAGCCGAAAACGATACATCTGGCTTCTGGGTGCCGTTTTTCAGGTACAGCCAGCCATCTTCCCGCCATTCCACCGGGGCCAGACTGGTTTCCCGCCCAAGGGTACAGCGACCAAGAGGGCTCAGTGGCCGCCCACACAAAAAGGCGATGTACCAATCTCCATCCGGCGAGCAAACTAGATCACCATGCCCGGCTTTTTGAATAGCCCAGTCCGGGTCGCCCTGAGTAGTCAGTACCGGATTCGAGGGATGGGCCTCGTAGGGGCCAGTTATGTCCTTTGAGCGGGCAAGGATAACGCAGTGGTCGTACTCGGTGCCACCGGCTGCCATGAGCAGGTAGTAATAGCCGTTGCGGTGGTACAGGTGTGGCCCCTCGACATTCTTTATATCTTCGCTCGCGAACACGTTGAAGACCGGCCCGGACATTTTTCCTTGTTCAGGATCGAATTCCTGCAATACAATACCACCGAAGAGGCAATTATCCCGGTGGTCAGCCAGCATATTGAGTACCCACTTCCGACCATCGGGCGCATGGAAGAGCGAGGGGTCAAACCCGCTGCTGTTCAGGTAGGTCGGTTCCGACCATTCACCACGAATATCCGTGGTGGTCACCAGATAATTGTGCACATCTTTCCAAACCCCATCAAAGGAACGCACATTGCTGTAGACCAGGTAAAAGGTGCCTGCCTCGTAGGTCAGACAAGGCGCCCAGACACCGCAGGAATCCGGATTCCCCAGCATATCCAGTTGTGACAACCGGTTAAGGGGACGGCTGATCAATTGCCAGTTTTTGAGGTCCCTGGAGTGGTGGATCTGCACGCCCGGGAACCATTCAAAAGTGGAAGTGGCAATATAATAGTCCTCCCCCACGCGGATGATGGACGGGTCGGGCTGAAAGCCTCGCAGAATGGGGTTTTCAATCGTTATCATGTCCAATTAGTTCAGTTTCAAGTTCTTCCAGGGATCGCGATTTAGTCTCTGGCAGAAAGCGTAAGACCAGTAAAAACCCGACAGCTGCAAACGCACCAAACAGTCCGAAAGTGGTTGCATTACCCAGGTTGGCCATCTCCCAGGGAAAAAACTGCTGCACCAAAAAACTGACTACTGAATTGATAAAGCCTACGAATGATACGGCAACAGCCCGGATGTAGTTGGGGAACAACTCTGAAAAAAGCACCCACATCACCGGTCCGAGGGAAACGGCAAAGAAAGCCACGAAACCCAAGATGCCCAATAGTATCAAAGTAGGGTTGATCTTAGCTGCCGATTGCAGAATGACCGCCTCATTAGCCACATAAGCGGTCCGTCCTAAGGCAACTTTAAGGGCGGCCTTAAAAGCCAGGTCGTCTTCATAGCGCACATCGGTTACTCCCTGAAGCGCTTCCCGGTCCAACCCTTCGGGCAGGTCAATCACGGCTTCCGACGTCAACTCATAGGTCGCCTGTTGAAACCCGTAGCTCACCAACCCCATACTAAGGGCGATGCCCAATAAGCCGACAAGCAGGAGCGGTTTTCGCCCGATCCGGTCAATCAAGCTCATGGCAATCAGGGTGAAGATGATATTGAGCAAACCGATATAAATCGCCTGGGAAAAAGCCGCATTGGAGCCAATACCAGACTGCTCGAAGATGAAAGGTGCGTAGAAAAATATGGCGTTTACGCCGGTCAGCTGCTGAAGTATACCGACAATTACAGCCACCCAAAGGACTTTACGCAGGGTCGGTCGGAACAGTCGTTTCAGTTTTTGCCCTAGTGGTTCTCCTGCATCCTTTGCCTGCACACTCTTCTGAATAGCAGCAATTTGCGCTTTGGCCTCGGAAGCACTTGATAAGGTTTCAATAACAGTCGCGGCTTCAGGCTCCCTTCCCTTCATCACCAGCCAGCGTGGGCTTTCCGGTACGGAAAAGAGCGTGCCAAAATAAGCCAGGGCTGGCAAAAGCTCTACCCCAAGCATCCAGCGCCAGGTTGCGGTATCTATCCCCAGGCTTTGCACCCATTCTGCACCCGAACCACTCGCATTCAAGAGAAAATAATTCGAAAAGTACGCTGCTGAAAAGCCAAGCACGATGTTAAGCTGATTGATAGAAACCATACGGCCCCGATGCTCCGGTGGGCTCAGCTCTGCGATATACATGGGCGCGATAATCAGGCTCGCCCCAACCGCCAGCCCACCCAGCATACGTGCAGCAACCAGAATACCATATGTCGGTGCCAGGGCCGAAAACAAGGCGGAGAACGCATACAGGAAAGCAATTATTAACAACAGCTTTTTCCGCCCTACGCGGTCGCTGAGCGGGCCTGCAACCATCATCGCCAGCGTGGAAGTAAAAGTGAGGGAGGCCACCACCCAGCCCAATGCCAGATCAGATAGCCCAAACTCCGGCACCAGGAAGCGGATCGCTCCGGAAATTACGGATGCATCAAAGCCAAAGAGGAACCCTCCCAGGGAAATGATTAATGCCAGGCGAGTCATTTGCCCGGTGGATGAAGATTTTTGCATGTTTAGTACACTGTAAATTAAGTAATATTCAGTTTTGACAGTGCCTTTTGGCGAAATGCTGCGTTGCTCGATCGGTCAGGTAGCTACGGCTATCCTCCCTCCTCTTGCCTTCAACCAAAATGCCCGTCCCAAAACACGAAAGAACTTAATTTACACTCCACTAGACATTTTAGCAAAAAAGCGTAAAAGCGACTATCCTTAAAGTCGACCAAAATCAAAAGACATGTTGATATTTACGCTTCTTGAGCAAGTTACGGAAAAGGCGGAAGAACTCCGGCTCAAGAGGATGGAAAGCTGGGATAATATTACCTTAGGGTCCAGCGAAGAATAACTTCCCCATTTGATACGGCTATTTTCACCCCAGCCTTCGTTGCTCATCACTTACATAGTTAGCAGCCTGTCGGAGAGGCGCTCAATGGTCTGCGAACGGGAACATATTGAGGCTTTACAGAAAGTCGACTTCAAGCGCTTTGATGGATGACGACACGCCCTACTTTAGCGATCAGGAAAAACTATGCATCGGCTGGAAACGGTATGAGATATCGAACCACTCTCCGCTCGCCATAGCCTCTGCGAAGGCGAGTGGGCAACGTCATGGCCGTGCTCAATGACCGCAAATACTACAAAGACACCGATGCTGATGACGAGGCCGACTACTTCGAGCCCGTCTTCCTGGCCGCTGCAGACTACTATCCCTTCGGCTTTGAAATGCCGGGCCGGAAGTATAACTTTGGGGACTACCGCTACGGTTTCAATGGCAAGGAGAGTGATACGGATGGCGAGTTCGGTTCTTTGACCCATTATGACTATGGCTTCCGGATTTATAAACCGGCGGAGGGGCGGTTTTTGAGTGTGGATCCGTTGACAGAGAAATATCCCAGGTGGTCGCCTTATAATTATGTTGGTAATAATCAACTAAACTACCACCGACTAGAAGATCGGTGGGTTACACAGAACGACTGAAGTCGGCAGTCGCTTCGCATCCTGCTATTCCAAAATGAAGTTCTCATCATTATCTTCATTTGGATTTCGTCCTTCA
>Ga0307978_1000169_pt1 | contig 59066 bp, 43 predicted proteins | sample OrgLakmetage1056_FD_203151 | JGI IMG/M metagenome (GOLD analysis project Ga0307978, IMG submission 203151) | Saline water microbial communities from Organic Lake, Antarctica - #1056 | ecosystem: Environmental > Aquatic > Non-marine Saline and Alkaline > Saline | place: Antarctica: Organic Lake... | reverse complement strand
ATATGCGCTCCTCGTTAGCCAGAAGCGGATCAAAAAGCTCTGAGTTAACAACAAGTTTGATGCGGGGTGGAGCAGTCTGGTAGCTCGTCGGGCTCATAACCCGAAGGTCGTAGGTTCGAATCCTGCTCCCGCTACCATATAAAAGAAAGGCAGATCAGTAACTTACTGGTCTGCCTTTTTTGTTTTCTGCTGTCCAAAATTCCTCCGTGCCTTCAGCGTGCCCTGCGTGTGCCTTTTTGAAGAAGTGGATAATCCGCCGCTTGAATTATTTGACCGTAAGTCACCTTGTGGCTCGCGGTGTCTACTTGCCTTCCAAGCCACCTATTAGTTAGCCGTCAGCTCTTTTCAGTTTCTCATCATTGTCGTCGTCCAAACTGGGAGGTTCACTCTTGATGTGGGTCACCAGCTTTTGTATTTCGCAATTGAAATAGTTGCAGAGCTTATCGAGGTTGTCCGTCACGGTGCTGTGGCCGGGATGATTGATGATTTTTGAAAGCGTCATCCGGTTGATGCCAGTTTCCTTGGCAATTTCTCCGATGGTGATTCTGCGCTTGTCAGTAAATTCCTTCTCTGCAATAAGCTCTTTTAAGTGATAGCGAATCATTAGCGTAGCCGTTGATAATAAAAAGTATCAAACGATGCTTGCAATTATCAGCAAGCTGCGTATATTAACAATCACCTGATAACAAAAGTTATCAAATGATCGCTTGAACGATGGAAAGGAGATGTTCTCATGAACAACACATACCTGACAACGGCTGAACTCTCGGAGCGCATTAAGTATGACGCTCGGACTATTCGCCAGTGTTTGAAAGATAGCGTGCTTTTGGAGGGCAAGCATTACATCCGGCCGTTTGGTGGCAGGAAGATTCTTTACATCTGGGAGATTATTGAAGAGGACATGTTGAGCAATGCCCAAGGCAACCTCGCAATTCCGATGGCAAGCGGGGGTGTTTGTTATGGCTAAGGTAAGAGTCCGCAAGGATACCAATAAGCTGTTTATCGACTTCCAACATCAAGGTCTGCGGTTTCGAGAGCAAACCCTGCTAGCGGATACGCCTAAAAATCGGAAGCAACTGCAAATGCTGGTACAGCGTATGGACGCCAAGATGTTGCTAGGTGATTTTGACTATGCAGCTTTTTTCCCAGGGAGCAGCAATCTTAAAAAATTGTCAGAATCTGTTGCTGCAAATCAGCGGGCTACAGAGGGAGAGATCGCTACGCCATTGTTTTCAGACTTCGCAGACCAATGGTTCCAAGAGTCCAAAATTCAGTGGCGTTCATCCCACACACGAAATGTTGTGTCTATTTTGGACAGCTCCTTAAAGCCCGCTTTCAAAAACACTCGAATAGCGAAAATCACTAAGGCAGACATTCTCGCCGCACGCACAAAAATGGCGAAACGCAAGGGAAGGGGAGCCAGTGGGCTCATGGCGCCTAAAACCATCAACAGTCATTTGACCATTCTTCGAATGATCATGACCGAAGCGTCGGAGCGCTTCGAGTTTGATAATCCGTACCGGAATATCAAACCCCTCAAACTGCAAAAGGTTCACATCGAACCCTTCTCATTGGCGGAGGTGGAACGAATCTGTAAATACGTGCGTGAGGACTACCGCAATTACTATCAGCTTCGCTTTTACACCGGCATGCGAACTGGCGAGATTGATGGTTTGAAATGGGCGAACGTGGATTTTGAGAAACAAGAGATCCTGGTGCGGGAGACGTTGATCCACGGTAAGACTGAATACACCAAAACGGATGGTTCTCAGCGGGAGATTCCCATGTTTGGTCCAGTTTATGAAGCCTTGAAGGCCCAACATGCTGGAACAGGTAAGCTAAGCAAATTTGTGTTCTGCAATCGAGAAGGGCAGCCGCTGGACCACAACAACGTGACCAAACGGGTGTGGTATCCATTGCTGGAGGCGCTGAAGTTGACAAAAAGGCGCCCCTACCAGACGCGCCACACCGCAGCGACTCTGCTATTGGCGTCTGGTGAAAATCCAGAGTGGGTGGCCAGAGTGTTGGGCCATTCATCAACAGAGATGCTTTTCAAAGTCTATTCCCGATTCATCCCGAACTTAACCCGAATGGACGGCAGTGCGTTCGAGCGCCTTATAAAGAGCCGGATGATCGCTAACAATAAGGAGGCAGGTGATGAAACTGAATGATTTGTGCCCGATTCTAAAAAAGACTTTCAAAGGGGCTTATCGCCTCACCGGCCGGATTGCCTGTTTCGACGACGAAGGTATTCCGTATCTGAAATTGCGCTTAAGCAGTTGTGCCAGCGATTGTGTGGTGCTGGCGGTGATCGGTGCTGTCGTTATCCCGGAACGGCTCGGGCACATGGAACTGGTGATGGTGAAAGGGCAGGTGTGCGTGGGATCAGACGAAAGCACCATTCTGTTAACCGAAATCCGTCGTCCGCGGCAAACTGACGTTGCCCGATTACCGGCTCTGCAGACTTTGCCAAGAATCTTTTGCCCAAAACCGGAGGCGCTCGACCAGTTGATAGAGGCCGTCCGTTCGCTGAAATGTGAGTACTTGCAGATGTTCATTAAACGGGTACTGGAACGCCGGGGCCGGCTTGAAGTCTTCTTAAAAGCCCCCGCTAGCAAGAACTATCATCACAATCATGCCGGCGGGCTGCTAACACATTCGCTGGAGGTGGGGCAGGGCGTACTTAGCATGATCAAAATCAACGAGCCAGAGATGCCCAGAGCCTTGCAGGAGATCGGATTTGTGGCCGGTCTGCTTCATGACATTGGAAAGACCTATACTTATGACGTTCGTGGTCGACCAACTGCGGCAGCGCAGCTCTGCGATCACGCTGATCTAACGCTGGAGGCATGCGCTTATGGCCTTGCATACCTTGATAAGGTGGCTCCTGATGCCGCGTTAACTTTGAGGCACATCTGGACGTGTGCCTCCCCTGGCGCTCGTTACGGCAATAAGCCCGCCATGACTCTGGCTCGTTACGTTCGCGACGCGGATGGTCAAAGCGCGATGGCTGACAATCAACGTAAATCCTATCGTCAGCGGGCGCCCCTGGGGTTCGGCCGGCTCCAGCAAAACGTCTATTGGACACCGTCTATTGAGGCTTATGGATGAGGTTTTCCTGAAAAAAAAGAGGGGTGTGAGCCGCGACAAGCCACACCCTTTTTTTGTGCCTGTGTGAAATCTATCAAGCGTGATGAGAGCTCGGACATCAAGGGGTTAATCATGATAATGTCGTATTCAACAAACTCCAATTCTGAACGCGCCCCGATGCAAGCATACGCCAGATGAGAAATTAAACGATGGCCATGTTGAAGACCTATTACCTGCACGGCTTTGCCAGCCGGTTTGACATCACCAGCGAGAAACTCAAAACGCTAGCGACCCTTGGTCCGGTTTATAGTCATAATGTGGATTACACCCAAGGCGCAGAGTCTGTTATTGAGGAGAGCTTGGACAAACTGATGCAGATAAATCCTGACCTGTTGGTTGGCACCTCCATGGGCGGCTGGCTGGCCGGAATCTTGGGCGCAGAAGCAGGAATCCCGTTTGTTGCGATCAACCCCGTTACAAATCCCCGCAAAATCTTAAAAGCTCATATCGGCAAAGGTGTCGATCACCAGGGGCAGCCCTATGAACTCACTGCATCGAGAGTGGCCAGTTACTACGCTTTTACCCAGCACGGAAGCGGCCTGATTCTCTTAGATAAGGGCGATGAGCTCCTGCCGTGGAGTGAAACAGAGCAAGCCTTAGGCGGCTACTTTCCGGTGCACAGTTATGATGGAGGCAGTCATCGGTTTGAGCACATGCAGGAAGCTTTGGAATTGATTCGGGATCATGCGGTTTAAAGTAAAATTGGGGATGGTGGCCGGAGCTCTGCTTCTGGACTCTGTTAAAATGGGGTGGGTGCCCCCGGATGTTCCCTGAAGTTCCGGCCGGGATTCCCTCCGGTTAATAGCTTCAAAACAATTCAGGATGCCCGAGACTGGGTGCTTAAGTTACGATACTAAGCATCAGCACAATGCCTTAAATTATGTAACATGGCAGCAGCGCAATACTGGCGAGGTTGACCAAATCCTGGCAAAGCGAAAGCAGGTTACAAAGGCTGCGAAAGCGGCGAACTCACAACGCTGGTCTGGGAAAATCCAAAACCGCAGCTTGCCGGATTCGGTCACATTGAATTCGGAAAAAGCGGCTAGTTGTTAAACTGGGACGTTAAACGCGCCAACTATGTTGATAGGCTCCCGGAAGCACTAGTTAATGCTCGTCTGTATTTTGTCAAAATCACCCCTAGCTGTAATTTTGACCGCTTCTAGTTGCTATTTCTTGACAAAAAAATAGTCCGAGATCAGTGTGCCTATTAGCCACATGTATACAGACGCGCCGGAAAGTTTGTCGACTATAATGACGAGTCCGGAATTGGCGCAATCTAGCTGTTTGTTATTGGTAAAAATTTGCTGGGATTCGCGACCAGACGCTGTGTTGCAAGTTGCCAGGATTGAAAGGTGTTCACAACTACTAAAATAGAGCCATTCAAAATTAAAAAATGATAGGCCAGGAAATTTAAATGGAATTTCTTAATCTCCTCGAACATTTACTTCCGGATTTCTCAGCATTAGCGAAAAGCTCACCTCAAGGCCTAGCTACGCTTTTCTGGATTTTTATGGTGGCTGTGTTTGTCGTTTCGTTTATTGCAGTCAACCGGCATTTCATAAGGTTCAAGCGCCGGCTTAGCGCTCTGAAAAGTCTTATTGACGGTCAAGATAAGAAGGCCCTCGCCGCTAATCGACGGGAAGTGTTACAAAAAGCAGATCAGCTTGAAAGTAGTGATGTAGGCAAGGTCTGGCGTGAGTTCGATGAGAGTCTTGTTATCTCTGGTGACCACAGCGCCTTGTACAACACGCTCGATGCTGACCACTTTTTTAACGCTCGAACGTTAGCGACTGGTCTAACAGGCAGCCGTCTTCTTGCAGCGACGCCCAGCTTTCTTGTGGCAATTGGTGTACTGGGTACGTTTGTCGGGCTTACAGTTGGTCTTGATAGTCTGAATTTAAATTCTCGATCGGATATCTCCCATCTACGTGATGGAATTGACAACCTTATTCAGGGCGCGGCTGTTGCTTTCATGACGTCTGTTTGGGGGGTTGGGCTTAGTCTGATTCTCAACATGATCGAGAAGCTCGGAGAGAGCTCTGCACTTCGGAAAATTCGGAGTGTTCAGCAAGAAATTGATTTTTTATACCCAAGAATTCCAGCAGAACAATCTTTAGTGCACATCGCCGACAGCAGCCGAGAAAGTAAAGAAGCACTGCAAGAACTCCATGAACGGATCGGTGATCGGCTACAGGAAAGCCTAAAGGGTGTAAGTGACTCCATGGAGGAAGCATTTACAACTGCGCTGAATAGAATCATGGCACCAGCGATCGAGTCATTAGTTAGCAATGCTAGTCAGCAGTCCACTCAGGTTTTAGAGCGTTTAGTAGGTGATTTCGTAGAGGGTGTTACCGGAGCTGCAAAAGATCAGGGCGCTATGCTTGAACAAGCGGCTTCGGATGTTAATACGGCGGTAACGGACATGAGTGCTCAGATGGGAGGTTTGTTTACCAAGCTCAATGAGCAGCAGACTCACCAACTTGAAAGCTCAACGCAGCAAGCAAACCGGTTTGATGAACATGTGTTAAAAGTGACTGAGTCGGCCGAAAGTAGTCAAAAAGCGTTGGATTATAGATTTAGTGAGCTAATGGAAGACTTCTCCGAACAAACAGCGAAACAGTTTGCAGCCGCGGAACATCGAAATTCTGAAGCTTCTGAAAGCGCGATGCAGCGCCAGGCAGAAATGGAGCAGAGTTTCACAGAAATGACGAAAGAAATTATGGGGCGCGCCCAGGCTCAAACCGTTGCCGCAGATGAAAGGGAAGCCCAGCGGCAAGATCGATTTAACGAACAGAGCGAAAAAGTTGCTCGGCAGCAGCAGAATCTACTTAATAATATTGCTGAAACCGCAACGCAGCGCCAGACAAAAATGGAGCAAGGTTTCACAGAAATGACTGAAGAGATGATGAACCATCTCCAGTCCCAAATTTCGGCCGCGGATGATAGGGAAAGCCTACGGCAAGATCGATTCGACGAGCAAAACGCAGAAGTCGCTGAGCAGCAGCAGCGTCTATTGAATAATATTGCTGAGTCTGTCGTTGCATCGCAACAGCAAAGCAGCGAATTGGCTGAGCAGCACCGCGAGCTTCTCGATCAACTTGGTCGGGTCACTGAGTCAATCCAGCTCAGTAGTAAACACATGGATAACAGCTCTAACCAACTGGGCATTTACGGTTCGCAAGTGCGGCAGGCAACGGAACTCTTGGGTACCCGAATGGCAGAGGTCTTGTCCGGCATTGAGTCCGCCAGTGCGCAAAACGTTACTATGACAGAGCGGTTGGGTGAGCAGTCACGTTTGCTTGAAAGTTTGCAGCAAACTATTCAAGAGAGTATCGAGCAATACGGAAAGGCTGCAAAACTAACAAACGAAGGTTTTGGCGAACTGAAAAGCCATCAGGAGGAATGGCTCCGATCCATCGAGTCTGAGTTTAGTGGCTTGTCTGAAAATATGGCTCATCAGGTTTCGGCGATTGAGAAACAGGCAGAGTCTTGGCTTTCCTCCTATTCGACCCAGGTCAATCAACAAATCGAAGATCGGATGGAAAAATGGAACACTAGCTCCAGAGCTTATGCGGACTCTATGCTCCGGATTGTTGAGAACATGAATAGCATTCTTGATGAACTGGAGGCTCGTTAATGGCGTTGTTGCGCTCTCGTCAGCCTGTGACGGTGGATGAAGAGAACCCATATTGGATGTCATTTTCCGATGTTATGTCCGGGCTTCTTGTTATTTTTATTTTGGCGTCCGTAATTTTGATACTTCAGCTGATGGAGCTGCAAGAAAAAGCGGAGCAGGAGCGAGAGCGGCTGCAAGAGCAAGTCGTCGAGGTCGAGGAAGAAATATCCATGCTTCGCAAGGCGGAAGAAGTACGGCGCAATATTTTGACCGAGGCGGCTGAGATTCTTCAGGAACGCGGAATTCAAGTTGAGGTCAGTGAAAACAGTACCGTTCTAAGGATTCCGAATCAGTTGTTAGGCTTCGACACGGGTGCAGATAACATTGGCCCTCAATATCAAGAAACGGCCTATGAAATCGGACAGGTTCTGCATCAATTGATTTCTAAAGACGACCGCGCAAGTTATCTGGACACAGTTTTCGTCGAGGGGCATACCGATAGTCGCCCCTTCTATGGCAGATTGTGCGGGCCCAAGGGCAACTGGTGCCTTTCAACATTCCGCGCTATATCCTTGTGGCAATTTTGGGAACAGGCTTTACCCGAACAAGGCAGATTGGGCGAGCTTGAAAATGGCGAAAACAAAACACTTTTTTCTGTTAGTGGCTATGCGGAAACCAGGCCGGTTATTGAGAACCAAAAAACAGAGTCAGACTTTAGTAAGAACAGACGAATTGATATCAGGTTTACGATTCGTCGCCCAAGCAGTCAAGACTACGAAAACGTGCGGTCAAAAGTGGATTTGATGCAATGAAGTTACCCTCAGCACCCAGTGTTTATAAGGACTGGCCAGTGGGTGTTGAGTCCGACTGGGTTCGCTTGCTGACCAGAACAGAGAAACTGGCTCAGAAAGCCGGTGGGGGTAGTGCTTTTGATTCCATGTGTGGCCGTTTGCGGCGATCTATTAAGAGTGCTGACTTCACTGACGTTGATGAGGCAATGGACAAAAGGCTTGGCGCCCGGGCTTTAACCTGGCTCTGGAATAACGAACACGCCATGCTTATAAAAAGCTGTCGGTGGTCCGTTATAAAGACCCTAGTTGAACGGCAAAAACCAAGACTTACCCGAACAACTCTTCTCCAGCTTTGCAAACTCTATTTTCAAGAGTTTGACCAATTAGATGATGTGGACGATGGCCTATTTGTAAGAGTTGAGGCCGTAATTCGCTCCCAGTTGCGAAAGATTCCCCAAACACCGCTTGCACTCTCGACCAGAGACCCACTTGTCGCCCTTCACGAAAATGCTGACTGGCTTATTGGCGCTAAAGGCCCGGCTAAGCTCTCAGAAAAAGTTCGAAAGAATGGCGAGGAGCTAGAGCAACGCTTTGCAAGGCTTGGTTTGATAGGTTTCGACGCGGGCCGATATGGAAATTTATGCCGGGCGCATTACTACATCGATGCACTCAAAGTTGTCCCTTTGGGCCGTTGGGACGCAGTTTTTGACGAACTTTTAAAGCCGACGGTAAACAGAGCGCCCTTTGATAACGATAAGCGTATTGGGCACGCAGCACTGGAGGTCATAATTGATAGGGCGGAGGCGGAGGCGGAGGTTTCAGAGGCTTGGCAGAATTTCGTTGTAGGCATTGCCGGCGATCCGCGCATCAATAGTTCAGCGCGAAACTATCAAGAGTGGTGGAAGCCTTTGGGGAACGCTCGGCTTGAGAAGGTTCGAGGATGGCTGTCCCGAGAGGACCTCAAACTCTTCTTACAAGCTTTGGAGCAGTACGGGATCGAGAGCGGAGACTCAGAGCTCCAACGAATGTTCCCGGCTCGCAAGAACTTCCTCTATGGCCTATACAACCAAAAGCTCATTCGTAAAACGCGGCTGATGTTGGGGCAGCGTGCTGAAGAGGCAGTCAAAAAGATCCTTCAGGGTGAAATTAAAACGAGCTTTGCGACTCTGACGGGTAATCTTTCTAATAAGGCAGTTATTTACTTGGATTGTGGCGAATTCTATTTAGTGGAGGGGTCCCACAGCTTTAAAATCTGGGTTTACTTAGCTCAGCCCGGAAAAATCGTACCCTCATACAATTATTCGTCTTTCACTCATTATGACCTAACACACGTCACCCCTGCGCAGTACAGCGCTATGTACAACCTTCCTTACGAAAATGTGACCCACAACATTGGGTGGCAGTTCAAGGTCATCAAGTTTCTGGCTGAGAACGGAATTGAGTTAGATGTTGAGCAATTAATGACGGCAGCCGAATACCGGACCCATCTCGCGCGTTACGGAATCCCAGTCATTGCATCTCCAAAAATACGGATCCCCGAGCCTAAGGAATTACCAGATAAGCTGAGGAAAAATCCATCTCGGCAGGCGTCAAGCGCGATAGGTTTAGAACCGCGAAATATTGTTGAAAAAAAATCGAAGAACGATACGGCAAGCGAGTTTTTGCGTCGCAAAGCCGCCGCATCGGAAGCGAGACGGAACATCGCTGACTCTGCAAAGCGTGCTAGCGAGGTGCCTAGTAGTGCCGGTAGCCCATCTCAGCAACACAAAAAGGTGCTCCGCTACCTTACAAACGAGCCAAATATCAGGGCCCAGGATGTTGCAACCTTGTTGGATATTCCTTTAAAAGATCTATGGTCAATGTTTTTTGGACCGTTGGCATCTTATGTCCGCCGAAAAGATGATGAAACCTGGGTTATAGCACCCGAGTATAAGGGTAAGTTCAAATAAATAACGAGGGCATAAATGAGCTTTTTTGATTTGTTACGCTCAATGGTTTCAGGTGAAAAAGAAAATATCTCCACTCAGCTAGGTTTTCAGCTTCGCCCTGGCTCGACCGGATTGCTTTTTTTCGTTGATCTCCCAGAGTTCATGGAGCTAAAAAAAGGCAAAGGTTTAGCGCTCAAGAAAATGCAACTGATCGCCCTGCGCATGCTTGAGGAACAAGGTCTTGCAGAGCCAATGGCTAATGGGTATCACGTTGACGGTGAAAACATTGCAGGGCTGGACGACGAGCAGGCCGGTGTTCTCCAGTTACCCACAAGATTTCTAGGCAACTTTACTACTGAGATATCCGGGCGAACGGGAAATAGTGGATTTCGAGTTAGTGCGGCGGTCGCTGCCGATGGCCCGGAAATCCCGTTCATCCGGAAGGGCCCTTTTCTTTATTTAACATCCACAGAAATGTACCGCCTGACACAAGCTGAGCTATTTGCACTCAGTGCGTTGGAGCATCATCAGCAACTGGCACCAGAAGAGCGAGGTGAGGGTGCAAACTTACGCTTGATGGCCGAGCTTCAAACAGCTCAACGTAACGGAATGAAACTCGATCTCGGGCACTTTGAAAAGCTGGATGTCGTCGTTCCCGACGGTGTAGGCGTCACTGCAACCAGAATGCCTGATGGAAGTCTCTTTTTAAGCCCAAGCCTAGGAGATGGGACGTCCCCTGACGAGTTAGGCCGACGCTGGGATCAACTGAATTTCGACGCAAAAAACGGCGGCGCTCTTCGTATCGGCAAAAGAGTTGTTTTGCTTGAGCCTGAAAAAGTTGCAGGTATTAAAGAGGTGCTCGGTAACCGACGAATTCCTGCGGACAAGGTTCAGGAGTTTATTGAAACGCCTAGCGCCTTTCTCGACGCGGCGTTGGTTAATCTCGAGCTTGGTTTTTCAGTTCGTGTTGAAGGGGTTGGTAAACTCCAGCACATGGAGTTCGGTGAGACCGACGGCAAAAAACAGGACTGGTTTGCACTCGATAGATTACCCGCACCACCCGAGGCGCTGCCCAAGGTTATTCAGTCAGAAGAGGAGCTTGCTCAGTTTCAGCAAGAAGTAGACGCGGCCTGGGGCCAGGGCGCGGAGACCATTGCCTTTGGCGGTGAAACCTTCAATATTTCTGACAGAGGGTTGGTTTCAGCCCAGCTTGACAAAATTAGCGACAGTCTAAGAGATCCCGATTTACAAGATCGGGTGAGCAGTGATGACCTGCCTGTGAAGCAAGAGAAACTCAGTCTTATTCTGAAGGATGCAGCGGAGCTCCACGAAGAGCTTCAGCAAGAAGCGAAGGATGCTTCGAGCAGTAAGGAGCCGGATTGGAGCCAGTATGCAAGACAGCCATTCCCTCACCAAAAAGAAGGCATCACATGGATGCTGGGGCTAATTGAGCAGGCGCGCAAAGCGCACGCAGAAAATCTTTATCGTATACAGGGGGCTTTGCTGGCGGACGATATGGGCCTGGGTAAAACCTACATGAGTTTGGTGGCGGTTGGTGAGTACCTGAACCGGCAGAAAGCGACTAAAAAGCAAGAAAAACCGATATTGGTGGTGGCGCCGCTCAGCTTACTTGAGAATTGGGAAGATGAGGTCGCTGTCACATACAACGGCATCCCTTTCAAAGATATCGTTGTTTTGCAGTCCGATCGTGATTTAGCCAAGTTTCGCGTAAAAGGCGAGAAGCGGGAAACTGTCCAAATGGCAGAAATTCTCGATAACGACCAGGTTCTGAACGAGGATGCGATTCGCTACGCATTGCACATCGGACCGGATGCAGGTGCCAAGCGGTTGGACCAAGAGCGGCGGCTGGTCTTGGCAACCTATCAAACTCTTCGGGATTACCAGTTTTCCTTGTGTCGAATTGACTGGGGCATGGTGATTTTCGACGAAGCACAAAACATTAAAAACCCGAATGCCCTGCAAACACGCGCCGCCAAGGGTCTAAAAGCCGATTTCAAACTGCTTGCAACCGGCACCCCAGTGGAAAATAGTTTAGGTGATTTTTGGTGTTTGGTAGACACCGCGCAACCCGGCTTGCTGGGTAACTGGACAACGTTCCGGGACACCTGGATAAAACCGATTCTTGCGGCAAATGAAGAGAGCCGTGACCAAGTTAGAACCTCCTTGGGCCAGGGACTTCGCGATGCCGTTGGCCCATTTATGCTCCGTCGGATTAAAGAAGATCAACTGACGGGCCTGCCCACTAAAACCATTCGCTGCGGTGTTCCGCAGCCCGATCAGGGCAACTTGGTATACGCACCTTTATTGACAAGCACGATGCAGGGCCAACAACTCGGCGCTTACGAAGAAGTTTTGAAGGGATACCGCGCGCAGCAGGCCACTGAAGACATGCGCGGCAAAGCTCTTGCCGAGCTGCAACAGCTGCGGGAGATATCCCTTCATCCAAGATTACGGCAGGAAACCAATTTAATAACCAACGATGCTGCTTCGGCGAGAAAGGTCATGAGCGAATCGGCCAAGCTGATTGTGCTCCTTAATACGCTGGATTCCATCAGGATTCAGGGTGAGAAAGTGATCTTGTTTATGGTTACCAAAAGGTTGCAGCGGCTTCTGAAACTTTGGCTTGATCAAATCTACGGTGTGAATGTCGCGATTATCAACGGCGATACTGCCGCAGTCCCCAAAAAATCCGATGTGCTCAGCCGCAAGCAGCTTATTACTCAATTTGAGTCAGTCTCCGGCTTTAACATCATAATCATGTCGCCTGTTGCAGCCGGCGTTGGCCTGACCGTCGTTGGTGCGAACCACGTGGTGCATTTAGAGAGGCACTGGAACCCAGCCAAAGAAGCGCAAGCCTCTGACAGGGTCTATCGAATAGGGCAGAAAAAGCCAGTGAGCATCCATCTGCCGGCAGTTCTCCACCCTGAATATGATGCGTTCGACGTTCATTTGGATAGATTACTCCGGGGAAAGCTCATGCTGAAAGATGCGGTGGTGACGCCGGAAGTGGTCTCTGAGAGCGAAGTTCTGAAATCTATGGGACTGTAAGTCGGTCCGGATCTAGATCTGGGTGTACTCAAAAAACGAGTAAAGGCGCGTCGGTATAAACATTGAAAAACAGCCGATTAGTGACTATTCCGCACCGCAGTATGCAGCGTCAACTATCTTGTACGGACCGGCCAAGTTAATTGTCGCGCTATCCCGCTATTTTTTATCAGTCGTCCCTTGAAAAAGGGCGTGGAGCGGGTAGAAATTCCGTTCGAACTTGCCGCAGAGTTCGTGCCGGCGGCTTCTGATCCTATAGACGCGAAAATGAACGCCCTTGCTGATTCACGTGTACCGCATCAGTGCGGCTTTCGATAACATTGTCACCCAGAATCCTCGCATGCAGGTGTTAAAGGCGCAGGCAAAGATCCTGGCTGAGCGTAATGTTCCGATACTGATATGGTGAAACCGGTACCGGGAAGGAGCTCTTCGCCCGCGCCATTCACAACGCCAGTCCTCGCTCTGATAAGCCTTTTATCCCGCTTAATTGTGGAACCGGTTACGTGTTGACCGGTAAAAATTCACGCTCTATTAAACCGATTATTGAAGCTATTGTTTTCGTACTAATACTCATTACTTTTGCCCCACCTTTTTTTCCTTGCTCTACATCAAAACCGTTTCCTTCAAGGAACTCCTTGATGTCTTCATAGACATCTTTACTCCTACCGATAGACAAATGATGTTTGCCAGACTTTCTTGCATTCACATAGTACGTAAGTTGCTTTTCATTACTAAAAAATGTTGGCCCCGAAATTCGAGAGCTAGACCGAAGCGGCTTTGAAAGAAAATCGGAAATTTCACCGAGCAGAATATGGTCAGACGTTTGCTTAGCCTCAACTTCCTTTCGCAAGATACTTTGTGTGTACGCATCGTTACTCTGTTCGATAGGTATTTCTTTAGCGCCGATAAGAACCATAATTGGCTGCATACGTTCCACGAGTGTGTCGTCTTTATCCAAGAACCACTCACCTTCAATGCGACTATCATCAAGCAACATATGCAATGCGCTTTCGACGGCTCTCGCGTCAATATGCTCCCAGGCTGCAATACACTGGGCTTTAATTGGTGACTTTGTATTACTTATCTGTTGTAGTCGTGAGTTAAGAGTTGCATTTCCAGCTCCCGAGATACCTACTTTTTTATATGGGATATCGACATTTCCACCAATGTCTATGTGCCGCATTACATAAATAATATTTTGCATTATTTAAAATTAACTCCAAATTATCAGGTGCGCGTAGTAGTAGATTAAAAGGCCATTTCGCCATTCCGAAAATTTGACTGTTTTGTGATTATACATTCGGAATTCCACAAGCACTCGCCTATATTGTTATAAAAATAAGTTTAGCTGAAAAACTTCGACTCTTCCATTTTATGCTTTGGCTTTTGTGATTTTCTTGCATGATAATTCTATAGAAATTTAAAACTATAGCAGGCGTCAGCTCATATAGGGCCCCTTCTGCCACGTTAGTTGTGTGTGCTACAGCAATGCGGCTCGGTTTTATAGGAGTTTACCGGGTTACATAAGAAACTGTTGAAGAGATGGGGGAACCGAATTCCGGAGTCTGCCTGCAGGGGCTGGGTCCAAACTACCCCGAGCGGCGTTGGCTGAAGACCGTTGTCGTAAGCATCGAGGGAAAAGTCTCACCCATGTGGTGTGTCAGGTAAGAGCCGAGAAGGCGAGTACAAGCGAACCATCGTTAAGGTGTTGAAATTGACAGGCGATATCAAAACCGGGGCCCCAACCATCCCCGGGATAAGTCCATCAGAAACCTGTTTACTGGGAGGGCGCGTTTCCGGCATAGGGATGGCGCGAGCTCGGACTAAAGCGGCTCTTAGCCTCTAATGGGGAAGTAGTTTTTGAGGATAATCACGAAGTCCAAAAGCTAATTTTTTTTGCAAATGCTCGTGAAGAATCAACGATTGCGAGAACGCGCTAATGGCAACCTGCTCTGTTCAATCCGCCACTAATCATCAGGTGCAGCCTGCTAATACCGAATGCCGATGTGGCCTCTTTGCTCGTTGTTAAGTAGAGTAAGGCGACAGTCTAAGTCGCAATTGAAAGCATCGATCAAGGCAAGGAATCCACTATGTCTAACACCGCCGTCCGCTACCTCACCATGCTCCGAATGGTGCCACGCCATCCGAAGTCTATTACCACCACAGAACTGGCAGAGCGACTGAATGAGCACGATTTTAGCGTGACTATGCGGTCACTTCAGCGGGATCTGGAAAAGCTGAGTGCATTTTTTCCACTTCAGGTCGATGAAACTAAACGCCCTTTCCTATGGTCGTTCGACCGGAATGCCACCGTGGACATTATTCCGGCCTTGGATTTGCCGGCCGCGCTGACATTCGAGTTGGCAAAGGCCTATCTGACGCCAATGCTTCCCCAAAGGGCACTGTCGCACTTAAAACCACACTTCGATGAGGCGCATCGTACATTGGTGCGAGAGAAGAGTCCCCTCGGCCAATGGCCGAACCGGGTGAGGGTGATTAGTCGTGGCTTGGGCGGACAGCGGCCTGAAATTGATGCCGACGTTCTGGAAACGGTGACGGAAGCTGTGTTAAGAGAAAACCAGTGCAAGCTGACTTATCAGGCTCGTAATTGGTCGCAGCCAGAAGATATCGTTGTTCATCCGTTCGGGCTGATTTTCCGAGACCCAAATGTTTATCTGATTGGAACCATTGACGGTCGCGAGGGGATGCGACAGCTGGTCTTGCACCGAGCCACCGCTGGAGAACTCATGGAGGAACAAATAGAACGACCGGATGACTTCGATCTGGATCTATACATTCACTCCGGCGCCATGAGTATTCTGAAATCCAATGAACCCGTGTTCCTGAAACTTCGCTGCGATAAGCCATCGCTAAACCACCTCATTGAGTCACCGTTAGGCCTTGACCAGATGACGGTGGAGATTAGCGAAAACGTCTTTGAAATCTCCGTAACGGTGGGAGATACACAGGATTTGCGCTGGTGGTTAGTGGCGCAGGCGATTCACTGCGACATTCTGGAACCTCGGTGGTTGAAAGACGAGATTGAAAACACGCTCGCGGAGAGCCTGGAGCGTATTCGAAGTGCCCAAAACGACAGTGCCTAAACAGTTTGGTACCCAGGCACTATTCAGAGCGAAAAAGGAGGGGTAAATGGACGAGCTCTCAGATAATCGACTAATCCTATTCACGCTTGGTGAGGGCACCGACCACGGAGGAAGATCCATCCACGATGTTCTGGCACTGGATAACTTCTGGCTGGAACACACCCATGATTACATCCAGTGGTTATTCCCCATACCGGAAGCAGGTAGGTTCAATGGCTTTGCTCCAGTATTGGACAGTGGCACACGAGCCTGTTTTGAGGAAAACCCAAAACTCCGCGAACAGCAGTCCCTTTCACTCAATCGTATGCTTGATTTTTTCGGGCTCGTCAGAAACTGCACGGCCATCGAGCCAGCGCCGGACCTCAATCCTCAAGACCATATCTGGCTGAAAGCAGGCGGCCACAACCATCTGCGAATTACCCGAATTATTCGTAGCCTCCATTACTGCCACCAGCCTGAACTTGCGAAACAGTTCCAGACGGCCGTGATGACCTATGGCCACAAATTGTGGGTTTGTGCGCGAAGCGACGTGTGTAAATATTGGCGCAAAGCTACAGAGAAGAGTGGGTAAACGCTAAGTTATTAATTTTATAGTAACAATGTGGTTGATTGACTTGTTGGTCTGTTTAATAAATGATTACTTAAATAATCGGATGTATACGTGATTTATTTGAACGATATACTTCAGTTGAGCGAACTAGATAACGTAAAAATTCGTTTTAACCTTATGTTTGGCGGAAATTGGAATCCTTCCGAAGTATATAAGAAAAACGATTTTTCAACTCTCCTAGATGGCCACTATCATAACTACATTAGAAATAAGTCCTTCAAAGAAGGTCAAATTACGATTGGATTCTTAAAGGTTGAAGGAGATAATTGGTTGCTATTTCATGTTGGAAGAGTAACCAAGGATTTAAATATTTTTTTTCCGGGGCTGGTTATGAATATGAATCTATACCTGAATATGAAAAATATTGTGGCAGATTGATTGTTGAATTTAAAAATCGTTCACTAAATCTAATCAGAATAGCGTCTTCAGTCATGCACGAGTGCCGAGTGCAGGAAATACTTTCAGACAAATTCAACAATGATATTTTTCCCGGATATGAAAATGTGCGATTATCATGGGAAGAGTTGTCGGCTGTTATAAAAAAGAATAATTGGGTCACAGCACTGCAAAATCAGAAGGCCGTCTATTTAATCACTAATAAGTCCAATGGCAAAATGTATGTTGGCTCAGCGAGTGGTGATAATATGCTTATAGGGCGATGGCAATCCTATGTAAAAAATGGTCACGGCAATAATGTTGGCCTAAAAGATTTATGTTTTGAGCATATAAAGAATAATTTTGAATGCTCCATACTAGATATTTTTAAGTCTACGAAAGATGATAACTTAATATTAAAACGAGGACGTTTGGTTACAATAAAAATTGAGCAATATCTGTATAGATTCTGACTCAGTGACTTTACACCGCTCATTTGGCCGCTCAAGCCCTGTAACAGCAGGACTTTCAGTAGTATAAAATTTTTTTGGTTCAATTCAGTCACTGGAAAGAAATCAATATTGTGCTGAGCGAGGTCCATTTCGAATTTTGGGATTCCTCCAAATCGGCTACCAAGGCTCAATAGCCCTGAAAATGCCGGTCTTGGTCATATCCCGTCGCAGGTCAAACGCAGCGAGTACTTTCACCGGGTTCACCGCTTCCAGATTGCCAAAATGGATCCGCCCCCAGGCTTCACGGCTTACCTTCACGCTATAGAGATACTTGTCCTCAACTCCGCCAGTAGCGGCATTGGGTACCTGAGTAAACGCTGACAGAATCATTCGTTCAACAGGGGGCGCACAAGCAAAGCACTCACCCATCAGCCGAACACCCGTACCGTGAACATGGGCCATGTAGAGCTTGCGAGAGGCCGTATCCGAAAGCTCGTTAACAGAAACGCCAAAACCTCGTTTGTACGTGCGCAGCTCGGTCGTGGGGAAGTCTTCAATTTCCGGTAAATCCACATCCAGCATCAGTGTTTTGCCGTCGTCTGACAGCTCGAACGAGAGCTCGGTCTCCTGGGGCCAATCAATATCCTGCATATGATCGTCCAGCACAGACTCCATTGCTGCGACATCCCCAAGCCGCGCTTTGTTGTAGAGGTTTTCGCGTTCAGACTCGATCTGCTCAAAGGAGAGCTTCTCGTTCTCCCATTGCGCGCGCAGTTGCCGATACTGGTTACGTTTACGTTCATTGGAATCGGAATAAGCTCTGCGCCGGGCAGGGCACAAGTACGCCAGCCAATCGGGTTTTCGTAACTCTGGCGGTTTGGGCTCGGTTATCTCAAATGGCGTGGGCACAAACGTGGGGAAAGTATGGGGCGGTGGCGTACCCAGATGAATAGCACTGATCTGTGCCATCATCCGGTTATGGATATCCACATGCTGCTGTAGCATATCCTCTAGATCTTCCCGAGCGTAGGTTTTAGCTACCTCAATGGCTTCAGCGCCAAGATCATTGCCGTTGGCATCCAGAATGGTGATGTCACCGGTTTTCGTATTGAGCTGCACCTGAGCAATTTTTTCGGCCATGGGCGGCAGCGCAGGCGCCGGCCTTGTCGACCGGGTATTTCGGCTTCCGGCTCTGCCAGTCACAGCCTCTGGCTTTAGAAGTTTTTCACGATAAGACAAGCCGGTACCAGGAATGCCGGCGTTGCCGTAAAGCCCATTCCGTCCCAGCGTAACATTAGCACCCCGAACTCCCGCCGAAACGCTCACCCCGCGTTTGCCGAGGTTGAGGCGAAACCCAGGAAAAATCGACACTGTTCTGCGAAATCGAAAAGCCATAAAAAACCTTGTCTGTTATTAAACGAAAAATCTCACTATCCACGCACGACCCAACGTCGAACAATATCCAGTGCCCCAGGCGAAGGATTGGCGTTGCGGTTTCCCCTCACTTCGCCAACAATCCAGCGGTTATTGCGGTACTCCAGTGAAATGGTCAAGCGCTCTGGCTGCATCATGCGGTAAATAAACACCTCACCCAGCGCGACGAACATATCGTAGCTACCCACGCAGTGACGCATAGAAGAGCCTTCTTCCAACAACTCTAGCCACGACGCCAGAGGCTCAATGCCGTCAATGATAGGGATGGGTGGAGCCGGGAAGTTTCCATGTTCCTGCGCCAGCGCCTCAGCATGGGCGGCGCGTTTGGCATCGGAACCCATGCTGTTAAACCTTCCGACCAAAAGGTCGTGGAGTTCTTGCAGCGCTTGCCGTGAGCTCACCCGCTCCAGCATCTGCCTATTGCCTGCCGCCATATTCAGCGTGTCTCGAATCATTCGGCATAGCCATGAGAGGTCCAAAGCTGAAGAGTGTTTATCGACCAAATACAGCATGCCCGGCCAAAGAGGCTGCCGTTGACGGAGCAGAAAGCGCAGGTGATTTAGGTGCAGATCGGAATGGTGCCTGAGCAGCGACAGAAACTCGGTCTGACTCAGTGATTTGACAACATCTTCAAGCTCCCACGGAAGCAGCGGGGAGAGTTCAATCCGATTAATCAAACGAACCACAGACTTGCTGGCTGGCAGGCCAGCCTTCTCAAGAATGCCTGTGCGCTTCAGTGCTAACAATTGCTCGAACTCTTCAACACAGAGCGCTTGCCTGCGTGCATAATCCACCAGAAGGATGAACAGCAGCGGGGAATTTTCAGCTAGCTCCCAGGCAGCCTCTGATACCGCACAGGCCTGTGCGAGCTCGAAATCTATCGCAGGCATTAACCTGGCAACAACCAAAATGCCTTCGGGTATGCCGTCTGAAACCCGCGCACCCCTGTCGTCTTTCAACGTAAACAAGGGCAGCCCTGGCGCCTCCAGAAAACGACCCTCGGCCAAGATGCCATCGTCATTCCTGCTGAACCAACGAAGCGGCTTGGCGGAATGCCAACAGTGAACAACCAATTGAATGGGGTAGTTGAGGATGGCGCTGAGATCGAAAACGACCTGGGTTTTTGGATGCATTGCCTTTTTCGTGACCACCTTTCCATAGCTCCGTCATTAGGTTTGATTACCGTGATAGACAATAAACGTTCTTTGCGCCAAAAGCGTTCGATAATTCAGATGATATAGGAGTGTAGCGACATTCCCTGTCGCACTTCTGAAATAGACTGGTCGAGTATGGTTAAAACGCAGGAGTCATTTATGACAGATTACAGCGGCAACCGGCTTGCTCTATTTACCGCTGGTGACGGACCTGATCACAGGGGCAGAACCATCCATGACATTCTGGCGATGGATGATTTCTGGCTGGAACATACCCATGATTACATTCAGTGGTTATTTCCGATACCGGAAGCAGGCCGTTTCAACAGTTTCGCGCCATTGCTGGATCAGGAGACGCAGGCCTGTTTTGCTGAAAGCGTTGAGCTTCGCCAACAACAGTCCCAGTCACTCAAGCGCATGCTCGATTTTTTCGGGCTGGTTCAAAAAGACACGACCATCAATGCGGGGCCGGCGCTGAATCCTCAGGATCATATCTGGTTGAAAGCGGGGGGACATAATCACCTGAGAATCACCCGGATTATCCGCAGCCTGCAGTACTGCCTCCAGCCCGAACTGGCAGCAGAGTTACAAACAACCGTTATGGAGCTTGGTCAAGCTAAAGGGTATGTGCCAAAAGCTACACTCCAGTATTGGCGACAAGCAACGGCATAGGATCCGTTGCCACCATGGATCAGATCACCTTCTACGGAGCCTAGTGCCAGAACAAGAAACGCAAATCCCGGCGCGAGTTTTTTCTGGAACGGATGGACAACCTGATTCCCTGGACTGGGATGGAGATAGCCCGTTACTACCCCAAGGGCCAGACTGGCCGGCCGGCATATCTGCTGTGCACCAAGCTCCACGCCCCCAATCTGGCCCACATGGTTTGCGCTTTACCATCGCCATCAGCCAGCTCCCCACTGATAAATGGCCTGGGGATGACGGTGACGTCACCTTGGCAGGTGCCATTATGGATCGCCTGATTCACAACGCCGACAACATCAATACCAGATGTGAATCTATGCGAAAACGACAAACAAAGTTGACGGGCACTGCGACTTCGGAGTATGAAGAAAAACCTTGGGTCAGTTTGCTCTGATGGGTGGCAGCCTTCAGCGGTTTATGCAATAGCTTGTAAAGTTAATTTTATCTCACATGGAACCCTACCGATGCGCAGTAAAGAAGAAATAGCACAACGATTGATTCGGCTCTATCGAGATGATGCCGGCAAGATGCGTGGTGGTTATCAGCTGACCCTTAATCAGTTCAAGGCTATAGCTGGCCGGATCCATCTGCACGACAGCCTCCTATACGATATTGACGCTGCGTTGCGTTCCCGAGGTTTCTTTTTACTTAATCTTGGCCAAGAACAGAACGTAGTCTTCGTGCAGAATATTGAGACCGCAATGCATGAGCTCCAGACGTTACCAGATGAGGTTTGCAGCTTCTACGAGCGTGATAAGAGAAGTGATGCAGAATTAGCAGCGATCGTGGAGACTCTTACCCGATGATATTTCCTTTTCTCTGGGCTTTGATCAGCTCACTACTGAGATCGATAACAACACCTTTGAAATCTCGGTAACCGTAAACCGTAGACGATACCCAAGATCTGCGCTGGTGGCTGACGGCGTAGGCCATTCACTTCGGCATTCTGGAGCTTTGGTGGTTGAAAGATGAGATTGAAAAAACGCTCGTGGAGAGCCTGGAGCGTATTCGAAGTGCCCAAATCGACAGTGCTTGAATAGATTGGCGCTTGGGCACTATTCAGAGCGAAAAAGGAGAGGTAAATGGCGGAGATCCCAGACAATCGACTGATCCTGTTCACGCTTGGTGAGGGCACCGACCACAAAGGAAGAACTCTCCATAACGTTCTGGCACTAGAGAACTTCTGGCTGGAACACACCCATGATTACATTCAATGGTTATTCCCCATTCCGGAAGCCGGCAGGTTCAATGGCTTTGCTCCAGTATTGGACGCTGCCACACAAACCCGTTTTGGCGAAAACTCAAAACTCCGCGAACAGCAGTCCCTTTCACTCAATCGTATGCTTGATTTTTTCGGGCTCGTCAGAAATGGCACGGCCATTGAGCCAGCGCCGGACCTCAATCCTCAAGACCATATCTGGCTGAAAGCAGGCGGCCACAACCATCTGCGAATTACCCGGATGATTCGTAGCCTGCATTACTGCCACCAGCCTGAACTTGCTAAACAGCTCCAGGCTGCCGTTATGACTTATGGCCCAACTCTCGGGTATGTTCGCGAAGCTACCTGTGAATATTGGCGCAAAGCCACTGAGTAATGTGCATTGTCCGAAACACGATCAAGTTCATGGCAAAGCCAGCAGGGCAGGGCTTTAAAGCCCAGACGATACCGCAGAACTTTGCGCTTAATATCCTTAAAGCGACCATAACTGTCGCAGGCAGAGCGTAGAATACTTGTATCGATTCTGGAGGCCTGCCCATGCTGTTGTGGAAAGAACTTATCAACGAAGCCCGTGAACTGGATCAAGACACGACCGCGTCCAAAGACGACCTGAAGCTGCTTCAGATTTATCTTTGTAGGCTTTACCTTACTCCCGCCTACGAGAACACCCTGAGCTTGTTCAACGCCGAAGAAAGCCTGTTATTTCTCGGTATCAAGCCGCCGGAAGACGCCGACGCGCTGGGCACACGAGCGCACCTGAACATCATACGCAAGCGGGAAAAGGCGCTGACATCTTCCCTCAAAGGCAGTCCAAAACTGTCCTTCGAGCCTCTACTGGCAAGCCTGGTGAAGCTCTTAAAGCCCAACCTGGTTGAGACCAAATTGTTGGTCTATGCAATTTTGCTGCTTAAACACCCGCAGGCTCAGCCAGTGCTTCGGGAGCTTGAAATTAACGAGTTCAATAACTCTGTGAGTGCACTGTCCAGGACTCTGCGTGAATCTTCTCGCATGGTCGCCCGTGCGCTCAATGACGATTCCATGCTGTGCCAGGTTCGCCTCCTTGAGGCGGCTAATCGAGGCAGTGAAATCTGGGATTTGGTCGAAGCTGGCCCGTTGCTTGGCCAGTTGGTACTGGCTACCTCTGATGGCGAAAAAGGCCAAAGCGAAAGCGACATTGAGCAGATCCTGTTTCGCCATGTATGTCCGCCCGGGCCGGTAGCCCAACATCAGATTGCTGAATTCCAAGGCGTCCCGGAACTGCAGTTGATGCTAGATTATTTGCAGAATGCGCTCGCCACCAAGGGCAGAGGTAAAAATATCCTGCTCTATGGAAAGCCGGGCACTGGTAAAACCCAGCTGGCCCGCGCCATGGCCGAAAAATTGTCGGCCCCTCTGTACGAAGTGCCAACCAAAGACGATGGTTCTGGTGCCATGACCGGCCGCGTCCGACTGGATGCAGCCAAGTTGGCCCAGATGTTTCTTGAAGACCGCCTGGGTGCCATATTACTGTTCGATGAAATGGAAGACGCCTTCCGTAAAGCGGATGATCTTGCAAAAGGCTGGTTCAACCAACTGTTGGAAGAGAACCAAGCGCCCGCGATCTGGATCAGCAACAACATCACTGAGGTGGATTCGGCGTTCTTACGCCGCTTTGATTTCATCTTTGAAGTGCAGGGCTCCGGCACAGATCAGCAGGCTGAAAAGCTTGAGCGGGACTTGTCTGCGCTGCCTGTTAGCCAAGCCTGGATATCAGAGGCGGCCCGTACATCGTGGATGACCCCCGCGCTGGCTCAGAACCTGCTAGAAGTCGCGCAGTACATGCCGGCACGACAGATTATTCGTAACCAGCAGCGTTTGGAAACCCTGATGCACCAGCGCCTGTCTGCTATGGGGGAGCGCAAGCCCGCACAGTTACTGAAACGAAAACCAACACAGGACTTCCCCGAATTCCGGCTGGAATGGATTAACACCAGGCCGACTCTGAAAAACGTAGAGCGCCTGGTTCGAAAGGAAGGAACAGCCAAGATTTGCCTGTATGGCCCGCCCGGCGCCGGTAAAACCGCCTATGCTCAGGAGCTGGCCAAGCGGCTGGAAAAGCCCTTTATGCTTCGGTCCGGAAGCGACCTTTTGGACAAGTACGTCGGTGAGACCGAGAAAAATATCGCCAGGATGTTCGACAAGGCGGAAAGAACCGGTGCCGTCTTGCTGCTCGATGAGGCTGACACCTTCCTTTACAACCGGGGCATGGCCGATCGCAGCTGGGAGGTGAGCGCAGTCAATGAATTTATGATTCGCCTGGAACGATTTGAGGGTGTTCTCTTGGCGACCACCAACCGCTTCGACAGCTTGGACAAAGCCATCCTGCGCCGTTTCCAGCTTAAGGTAGGTTTTGGCTACTTGAGTACCGACCAACTGAAAGAGCTCATCGAAGCCTGCGTGATGGACAAACACAAAGCCCGAGCGTTGCGACCTGATCAACTCGCTCAATTTGAGTACCTGACACCAGGCCTGGTGCGAGCAGCCGTTCAGCATCTTCGGTTACGAGGTTTTAAACCGCGTACGGAGCGGCTGTTGGAAGCGCTGAAGGCAGAACAGAACGAGCAGACTAACGGTGTAATTGGCCAACCGATTGGGTTTGTGCAGTAAGTAAAAAAAGGGGGGCAGAGTGGTTCACAACGGGTTCTGGAGCCTCGGCAGTGCCTATTATAAGGAATACCCAACCTTTGATGAGGGCAAAGTCGAGAGCAACGGAATAAGCTGGAGCATCTCGCAGGCATCAACTCACATTGAAGCCGAGATTTGGGCAAATGAGGTTCACCATTTTGTCGGATTTTCTACGATAATCATCGCCCGCCCACACATAAGCTTTAATCCAGATTGTTATGTTTTTATACTGGAAGCGGATACAGCTTCCTTCATCAAGGTGTTTTGACGTCCTTTTAATATAATCTTCACGCTCGTAAACTGTCGCAACTACCCCAACTCGATAATCTTTTTTATCAGGTCCCTGCTGTGCCTCTTTAACGGCTTGGAAGTCTCCTTTGGAAAAGTGATAGAGGCTGTTTCTCTCAAGGTCTAGCTCTGTCCTTACCTGGTCTTGCGCTTTCGAGTACGGGTGACTGTGGAAGTCACCTAAAAAACGAAATTCAGGGTAATAACAATCTAAAAAATCACGTTTGTATTCATAGCTTTCATTCTTTGCGATGACCCAGCTTTTGTCGCGATCGGCTGCGGTCGATACGTCAGCCATTTCAATTCTATAAACATATTCGCCACGCCTAGACTCATTGATAAAACCCCATAAATTGCCAATGGTTTCTAGGTGGGTTTCCGGGTCTCCATCAAGTTTTGCATGATCAACTTGATAGGCCTCCAAAGCCGAGGTGACAATTGTAAAGAAGGCTTGATCAGACAACGAAACCAAACAATCAGCCATAGTATTCCCTATAAATTGATTAATTTTGAGCCAATTTCACGAATTGAACTTGGTAAGAAAATTACGATTTTGACCTTGCCATACCTTCGGTGAGGCGGCAAGTGTCACATTGCCTCTACGGCGGCCTACGGCATCGATCACGCAAGATAGTTTTTACGCAAGTTGCTCGTGCGTTCTTGTGTGCGGCCGGAATGAATTACAAAGTGTTCGCTTAAAGTCTAATCGATTTTTTGGATGTGTTCTGGGTAAGGGCTTGGTGAAGCTGAATGACAAAATAATGGCAGGCATAGAAGGGAATGAACCATAAACAGTCCAGAAGGCTTTCAGCACATTTCACCCATGCAAACACAAAAAAATCAGCCATTTAGTAACAATATGTTACATCCGCCCCCTTTTGTTTTGCACCAAACTGACGCATCATCCTACCCATAACCAAAATGTAATTACTCACAAAGCGACAGCGGATGTCGGGCCTCGCTAGTAGTATGCCGTCATTACTCAGAAAGCCGTCGCGAAACGTTTCAGGGATCAGGCATGCAAGCACTCTACGCACCAGGCGCACGTGTTGTTGTTCGGGATTGCGAATGGATTGTTCGCCGTGCAGACCCCTGTGACGATGGCGGTTACATTCTCACGGTAGATGGCCTTTCCGAATTGGTTATGGGTAAAAGCGCCCAATTCCTGACGAGCTTGGAAGAACAAGCTGACGCCATTCGCGTTCTAGACCCAGCAGAAACCCGTTTCGAACAGGATATGAGCCCGGGCTTTGAAAAAAGCCGCCTGTTTATTGAAACCCAGCTGCGCCAGATTACTCCTGCGGATGACCGGATTCACCTTGGCCACCACGCGGCCATGGATGCAGTTCCTTATCAGCTAGACCCAGCCCTGCAAGCATTAAAGCAAAACCGCCAGCGCATTCTGATTGCCGACGCCGTAGGCTTGGGTAAAACGCTGGAAGCCGGCATATTAATGACAGAGCTTATGCGCCGCGGCAAAGGCAAGCGCATTCTGGTGCTCACGCTGAAAAGCATGATGACCCAGTTCCAGAAGGAAATGTGGAACCGATTCACCATCCCGCTTACCCGGCTGGACTCCCAAGGCCTGCAGCGTGTGCGCAACAACATCCCGGGCAATCACAACCCGTTTTATTATTACGACAAGTCGATTATCTCCATCGACACCCTCAAGCAGGACAACGAATACCGCCGCCATCTTGAGCAGGCCTATTGGGACATCATTGTTATAGATGAGGCCCACAACGTCGCCGAACGCGGCTCCAGCTCCCAACGAGCAAAACTGGCGCAGCTGCTAGCCGGCCGGTCCGATACGCTCATCATGCTTTCCGCTACGCCCCACGATGGTAAAGCGCGCTCATTTGCCAGCTTGATGAACATGCTTGACCCCACTGCCATCAGCGACCCGGACGACTACGCCAAAGAAGATTTCCGCGACAAAGGCCTGGTAATTCGCCGATTCAAAAAAGACATTCGGGACCAAGTCGCGCAGGAATTCAAAGAGCGGGTGGTGAAAGACATTTATCTGGATGCCTCACCAGAAGAAGAGGTCGCTTACGAAAAACTGCTGCAAGTGCCGTTCACCTATCGCGGCGAGCACAGCCAAACCAAAAATGGACAACTGGTGCGTGTGGGCCTGCAAAAGTCCATGTTCAGCTCACCGGCTGCGGCAATAACGTCTGTGAAACAGCGTATTAAAAAGCTTCATGCCAAAGACGAGTCAACAGAAGATGAGCAGCTAGAAAACGAAACGTTGCAATCGCTGCTACTGAGCTTGCGTAACGTCACCCCGGAGCGTTTCAATAAATATCAGCAGCTGCTTAAACTCCTCAAAAGTGCCGACTACGCTTGGAAGAAAAACGACACCGAAGACCGTTTGGTTATCTTCAGTGAACGCATAGAAACCCTCAACTGGCTGTGGGACAACCTAAAATCCGACTTGAAGCTGAAAGACGACGCCGTGCGCATACTCCACGGCGGTATGAGCGATGTAGAGCAGCAGGAGATTGTTGAGGCGTTTGGCAAGTCTGAATCCAAACTGCGAGTGCTACTGTGTTCCGATGTCGCCTCTGAAGGCATCAACTTGCACTACCTGTCTCATCGCTTGGTGCACTTTGATCTGCCCTGGTCGCTGATGGTGTTCCAGCAACGTAACGGCCGCGTCGACCGTTACGGCCAGTCACAAATTCCAATCATCACCTACCTGATTAACCAGAGCGATAACCCCACGGTGAAGGGCGACCAGCGCATTCTGGAAATCCTAAAAGAGAAAGACGAGCAGGCGTACAAGAACATCGGTGACCCCGCCACATTTATGAAAGTGCACGACCCAGAGCAGGAAGAAACCCTAACCGCCGAAGCTATGGCGGCTGGCATTGCGGCAAACGCCTTTGATGAACAGTACCAGCCAGACGACAGCAACGAAGCTGATGACCTGCTGGCCATGTTCCTCAACCCGCAAGCGGCGCAACCAAAAACTGAACCGCAAGTGGTTCAACACACAGTTGAAGACTACAGCCTGTTCGCCAGTGATTTCGAGTTCGCGCGCCAGGCATTAGAAGCTATCAACCGCGAGCGCCGGCTGGTCAGTTTTAGCGTTAACCAAGAACGCAAAACGATTACGCTGACCCCGCCAGACGATCTGGAATATCGCTTCCGTTTTCTGCCGCCAGAAATAAGGCCTGAAAACGGCAGCATGGTGCTAACCGCCGACAAACAGCGATTCGAGGACGAAATTCGCCGTAGCCGTCAGGATGAAAACGCTTGGCCAAAATTGCACTATCTATGGCCCCAACACCCTGCCATGCAGTGGCTGCAAGACAAGCTGATGGCCCAAGTAGCTCGCCATAGCGCGCCCCTACTGGTGCTGCCAGATACCGATAGCGTGAAAACCGCCCTGCAACCGGGTGAGTCTGTATTTCTTGTGTCTGGCCTTATCCCTAACCGCAAAGCGCACCCGGTGATCTGGCAATGGTTTGCTGTGCGCTGCCACAACAACGCCGTGGTAAACGTGCAGCCGGCAGAGGCCTGGCTAAAGTCCCTGCAACTAGACAACCGCGTGCCAAATCGGGGCCAACCAACAAACATTGCGCCTTTGGAAGCCTTGCGGGTGAACGTTATTGCGGCTGCCAATGCAGAAATGGCGAAGCGGCAGCAGGAATACACCAGCGCCACCGAGCCGCAATTGCAGCAGCAATTGAGCGAGCTTCAAAGCCTGAAAAACCGCCAGGTTACCCAGCTGGAACTCCAACTGCAAAGCTCCGCCCAAGCTGAACACTTCAAGGCGGCTCGACGTGAAGAACGCACCAGCCGCATAGACAGCGTGTTCAACGACTACCAAACCTGGGTACGCGACACCCTCACCATAGAGCCGGTGCCCTACATACAGATCATCGCCGTGTTCACTCGGGACAATGATGATAGCAACGGTTAAACAGGACAAACATTATGGCCGTACAAGACACCGCTGCCACCTTCATTGGCCTGACCAACGACAACGAATTCTTCAGTGCCCATTACCTGGCCGAAGTATTCCAGGGTGATTTCGCCGACACGATAAAAGACTGGGATAGCCTCGAAGAACAAGCCCGCAGCGACAATGAAGGGCAGCTGGGCAACCAATTTACAACGCCGCACCGGGGTCTGCGTAACCTAAACCAGCGTTACTTCGCCCTGCGCCACCGGTTAAAAACCGAGCGCAGCGCGGAAGCGCGCATACAGCAGCAGCGCGAGTTTTATAAAGACCTGATGGCCGTGCTGGACATACCTTGGCAGCCGCAAAATCAAGAGCTGGCTCCGAACATCGAATTGCCAGTACTCAGCACTCTGGGCGACCAGCTTTGGGTGCTAGGCGCGCTGGATTCCGACAACGAAGGCGAAGACCCGCTATCGCTGACCCTGCACAGCAATCAGTTTTTTGGCACCGGCCCCCATCACGACAGCCTGAAAGGCAGCAGCTGGTACAGCATTTTAAACGAAGCCGTATTCAGGCAAGACAACCCGCCGCGCTGGGTGTTACTGGTTAGTGATCGCCAGGGCATACTCATAGACCGCTATAAGTGGTCACAAAACCGCATGCTGCGTTTTGACTGGGAAGAAATCCTGGGCCGGCGCGACGACAAAACCTTAAAGGCCACCGCCGTACTGCTGCACCGCGAAAGCCTGGCGCCGCAAGACCAAGGCGGGCAGGGCCAGTGCCGGCTGGACAATCTCGACGAAAACAGCCACAAACACGCCTTCGCTGTTTCCGACGACCTAAAATACGCTTTGCGCCAAGCCATTGAACAACTGGGCAACGAAGCCGCCACCCAACTGATTGCCCAAGCTAGAGAACGCAAAGAGGGCATTTACAGCGGCAGCCACGCGCTAGACCCAGACCAGCTTTCCAAAGAATGCCTGCGCTATATGTACCGCATACTGTTTCTGTTCTACATAGAAGCGCGGCCAGAACTGGGTTACTTGCCGCACCAACACAGCGCCTGGCGCAGCGGCTACAGCATGGACAGCCTGCGCGACCTGGAAATGGTGCGGCTGACCACCGAAGACAGCCAACAGGGCCATTACTTCCACCACAGCCTGCAACGCATGTTCGGCCTTATTTATGAAGGCTACAGCCCCACCCACTATCACGCCGGTAACGATCAGCCGGGCGAAACCACTAGCAATGCCTTTACCTTGCAAGGGCTGGATAGCCACCTGTTCGACCCGGCCAAAACCCCACTGCTGAACCGTGTGCAGTTCAGCAATGCCACCTTGCAGCAAGTCGTGCAATCCATGTCGCTAACGCGCGCAGCGAAAGGGAAGTGGCGCCGTGGCCGGGTAAGCTACACCCAGTTGGGCATTAACCAGTTGGGCGCCGTGTACGAAGCCCTGCTCAGTTATCGCGGATTTTTTGCCACCGACGACCTGTACGAAGTAGCTGCAAAGGGCAGCAACATAAACCCCGACGAACTCGACACCGGGTATTTCGTCACCCGCGAACAGCTTGACGAATTCCACAACAACGAACGGGTATACGACAAAGTAGACGGCAAACTCAGCCTGCGCCTCCACCCCAAAGGCAAGTTCATTTACCGCATGGCCGGGCGGGACCGGGAAAAATCCGCCAGTTACTACACCCCGGAAGTGCTTACCAAAAGCCTGGTGAAATACACCTTAAAAGAACGCCTGACAGAAGACGTAAGCGCAGACGACATTCTAAAACTCAGCGTGTGCGAACCCGCCATGGGCAGCGCGGCCTTCCTGAACGAAGCCGTTAACCAGCTGGCCGAAGCCTACCTGGGTCGCAAACAGCAGGAACTGGGCGAACGCATACCCCACGCAGATTACCAGCGCGAACTGCAACGGGTAAAAATGCACATCGCCGACCACAACGTATACGGTGTAGATCTAAACCCTATTGCCGTAGAGCTGGCGGAAGTATCCCTGTGGCTGAACGCCCTGAGCGGCGGCCACAACGTACCCTGGTTTGGCTATCAGCTATTCACCGGCAACAGTTTGGTGGGCGCCCGCCGCGAGGTTTATCCAAGCAGCAGTCTGAAAAAACAGCCTAAAGATAGCCTTTGGTTCAACAAAGCCCCGCGCCGTTTGCCGCCGGAAACCTTATCGCAACCAACAAGCGAAGGCGGCCGTAAAGCCGGTGATATTTACCACTTCCTGCTGCCAGACCCCGGCATGGTGGGCTACAACGACAAAGTCGCCAAACAGCTTCGCCCGCAGGCGTTCAAAACCATCGCAAGTTGGAAAAAAGACTTCTGCGCCCCGTTGGACGACAACGAACTGCGCACCCTGGAACTGCTCAGCCAAGCCGTAGACCGCCTATGGGACGAACACACCCAAATGCTGGCGCAAGACCGCAAGCGCACCGAAGACAGCTACGCTCTTTGGGGCCATCACATTGAAGAGCAGCACAACACCAGCACCCGCGAGAAAGACGACATACGCACCCGCGGCATTTTCAACACCAACGCCCGCATCGCATCGCCTTATCGCCGTCTGAAGCTGGCCATGGATTACTGGTGCGCCCTGTGGTTCTGGCCGCTGGATAAAGTAGACCAACTACCCGACCGACAAAAGTGGCTGTTCGACCTGAATACTATCCTCAACAGTGCCGGCACCTTCGAGTTCGCCCCAGAACAGGAAAGCTTGCTTGAAAGTTCCGAGCAAACCAACGACATGGAGCACGGTGACGAAGGCTTCACCAAACCCCAAAACGACATGTTCTCCGCAGACGACGACCAACTCACCCTGCGCGAAGAAACCAAAGCCGCCCGCGAAGTCAGCAATCAACACGGCGACCTCAACCTAGACAAGCTTTTTAAACAGCCTTTCTTCGCCACCCTGAATATAGCCAACCAACTGGGCGAGCAGTTCCGCTTCTTCCATTGGGAACTGGCCTTTGCCGACATCTTCGCCAACCGTGGCGGCTTCGACATAACTCTGGGTAACCCGCCTTGGCGCAAAGTCGAATGGCAGGAAGGTGGCATTTTGGGAGATTACAATCCGCGCTTTGTATTGCACAAACTCAGCGCCAAACAGCTGACTGACGAACGCGAAGCCGCTTTTGTCCGTAACCCGCAGCTGGAGGGCAGCTGGTTTGCCGAGTTGGCGGAAGCGGAAGGGTCGCAGGCGTTTTTGAATGCGATTCAAAACTACCCACAGCTAGCTGGCCAAAAGGCAAACTTGTACAAGTGTTTCTTGCCGGTGGCGTGGGTTAACGCAAATGAGCAGGGTGTGAGTGGTTTTTTACATCCGGAAGGGGTTTACGATGACCCGAGGGGTGGACGGTTTCGGCGGGAGGCGTATCGGCGGCTACGTGCGCATTTCCAGTTTGAGAATCAATTGCTTCTCTTTGCGGAGGTACACCACAACCCTAAGTTCAGTATAAACGTCTTTGGCCCGGTAGCATCGACAGTGTGCTTCCTGCACCTAGCCAACTTGTTCGCTCCACAAACTATCGATGCTAGTTTTAGCGATAACGGTACTGGCAAGGTACCTGGCATCAAGGAGGAGGTGGAGTCCACTAACGGCGCGGTCAAAACCGTTTGGAACACTAATGGCCACCGCGATCGCATCATCGAAATCGGCCAGAGCGAATTGGCACTGTTTGCTCAGCTGTATGACGAGCCAAATACCGATGCTATCGAGGCGCGCCTACCCGCTTTGCATGCACGTCAGTTGATGGCCGTTTTGGATAAATTTGCAGCACAGCCACAGCGTTTGGGTGAGCTGAAAGAGCAGTACTATTCCACACAACATTGGAATGAAGTCAACGCTCAGCAAGAGGGTACGATCAGGCGCGAAACCCGTTTTGCAGAGACCTTGGAGCTATGGGTTCTCTCAGGTCCCCATTTTTACGTCGGCAACCCCTTTAACAAAACCCCACGAGCGCAATGCACTCAAAACAGTCACTACGATACTATCGATCTGCAAACTTTGCCGGACAACTACCTGCCGCGCAGCAATTATAAGCCGGCTTGCAGTCCAGAAGAATACAGCATCCGCACACCTCGGGTTTCCTGGGTGGAGCAGGGGGAGACTGAGCCTAAGAAAGTCACTGATTTTTATCGATTAGCATTCCGAGGAATGATTGACCCTAGGGCGGAGAGGACGTTGATTGGTGTAGTTGTGCCGAAGGGGATGGCTCACATTCATGGAGTTCAAAGCACTGTTTTCAAATCCAGTGAGTTGCTAATTTCAGTTGCTGCATTTGCTTCATCGCTGGTTGCTGACTTCTTTATTAGGTCTACTGGTCGAAGCAACTTGATGGCAGCATGGCACGCGCTACCAGCGATCAGATCAGAGAAAATAGGTTTGCGTGGACTATTGCTGAATGCTCTCACCTATCATTACGCTGAGCTTTGGCAGTCCAACTGGCAAGACAGCTTCCGGCAACAACGCTGGGCCATAGCCGAACCCAACAACGCCTTACCCCAAGACTTCTTCACCAACCTCACCCCAGATTGGCAACGCAACAATGCCCTGCGCAGCGACTACGCCCGCCGCCAGGCATTGGTAGAAATCGACGTACTGGTCGCCCAGGCTCTCGGCCTTACCTTGCAAGAACTGCTCACCATCTACCGCGTGCAGTTCCCTGTAATGCGCCAATACGAAGCCGACACTCACTACGACCAAACCGGCCGCATCGTCTTCACCCCCAGCAAAGGCCTGGTGGGCGTAGGTCTGCCCCGCAAAGCCAGCAAAAAAGAACTCGGCGAAGGCACTCATTACCGCGTAAACGCCCCCGGCAACCAACAACGAAACACCGCCCTAGGCTGGGAAGATATCCAGGCTTTGACCGAGGGCAGTGTCTACAAAACCTATATGGACGACACGCTACCCGGCGGCCCTACCGAGCGGACGGTTGAGTATAAGGCGCCGTTCTTCAAACCAGATCGAGAAGAAGATTATCGGGTGGCTTGGGATATTTTTTCTCAAACTCATGTATGAGTACTTGCTCAAATTAGATGTAAGTAAAAAGCAAACTAGCGAGTAAAACTATGAACTGGAGTAAATTGTGAAAAAAGTACTATCACTGACAGCTGCTATAGCCCTTACCGGTTGTGCGATTCAAACCCCACAAATGAAGGACGTGGAATCCGGCGTAACGGAGCCGCAGCAGCGCGCAGCACAGCTTGAGGCACAAGAGGCTGCCGCACCGGAACAGCTCGCGCTGAAGCGTAAAATCGCGGTTGGCCGTCTTTCCAACGAAACGAACTATGGTCGCAGCTTGCTACGCCAGAACGCTGAGGATCAGCTGGGCGGAAAGGTGACCGATATGTTTCTCCAGGCGTTGACCAATAGCGATAGCTTCTTGGTATTTGAGCGCCCTGATATCTCCTTGCTGCAGAAAGAGGCGAGTCTTTCGGGCCAGAATGTAGATATCGTTGGTGTGGACACTCTGGTTATTGGTTCCCTTACCCAATTTGGCCGTGCCACCACTGGTGAGCGTGGCTTTCTGTCGTCTTCAAAAAAACAGGAGGCAACGGCAACCGTCGATATTCGTTTGGTAGATGTTAAAACCGGTCGGGTATTCGAGTCGGTGACCGGCTCAGGTTCTTCTTCAACCGAATATGCCCGCACTTTGGGATTCGGCTCCGCTGCTGGTTATGACGGCAGCCTGAATGACCAGGCTATTGCTGCAGCGGTAACCTCGGCCGTCGACAAGATGACCCGACTATTTATGGACAAGCCCTGGACGGCGGACCTTTTGGCTCAGGAAGACGGCATGGTGTTTATCAGTGGTGGTGAAAGTCAGGGTGTTAAGCCCAGTATGGTGTTTGATGTAGAAACCAGAGGCCGCGAAGTGAAGTCCCAGACTACCGGCACAACGATTAGCTTGCCCGGTAAGAAAGTGGCTGAAATTAACGTGGTCAGTTTGTTTGGCGAAGACGTCCTAAACCAAGGTGCGGCGACAATGGTTACCAGTGGGTCTCTTGAAGGCTACAAATTGAACGAACTCCAAGTTAAGGAGCAAAAGTAATGAGATTTTTGATTGTATCGGTGTTTGCGTTAATGCTCTCAGCTTGTGTTCAAACACCTACCCAAAAAACTCAGGTGGTTGATGACCGGCCGGGTTTGGCTTTTGAACTTTCATCCTCCGCGGCTGAGGGCTATGAGCTGAAGGTAGACGGTGTCTCTTATGGTCGTGTTGGGCAGTACCTTGCCGGTGAAAACCGCCTGCGCATTATCGATGGCAGCCACTTAGTGGAACTGGAAAACAACGGCGATGTGATGTTCACACAGAAAGTTTACCTTGGCGCTGGCAGCAATCGGATTTTGAAGGTGGGCAACTATGAATAAGCGTTTAATACCGGTGGCTTTGGTTTTTTTGTTAGCGACGGGTTGCGCAACAGGTAACAAACAACTGTATGACTGGGGCGATTATGAGCAAACACTGTTTGTGGTTTATCACGAGCCTGAATATAAAGAGCAGGCACTGAACAACTATTTGACCTTTGTTCGGGAACACAACGGTCAGGGGACCCTTGCCCCCGGCCTGTATGCCGAAGCGGGTACTTTTCTGCTTGAGCAGGGCGATGTAAACGGGGCCGTTGATTTCTATAAAATGGAGTACGAGCGTTGGCCAGAAAGCCGGCCTATGCTCGGTATCCTTATTGAGAACCTGGAGGCGCAGTAATGAATAAGTTGAACCTAGCATTACTTTTGCTCATTTCGATAGTGGCCTCTGGTTGTGCTACCACTAAGAGCGATCCTACCCGGTTAAATGCCTTTCATGATGCCCAGCCAACATCCATTTTGGTGGTCCCACCAATGAATGAGGTGACAGATATTCAAGCAACCACCTCGGTTCTGGCAACCTTGCCTTACTTCCTCGGTGAGAAAGGCTTCTATGTTTTCCCGGTAAACACGGTGAAAACCTTGCTGGAGTTTGAAGGGTATTACGAGCCTGCCGAAGTCCATGCTGCTCCGCCAGAGCAACTGGCCAATCTGTTTAAAGCCGATGCAATTTTGTATGTGACTATCCATGAATGGACAGCCAAGTATATGGTTTTTGCCACCACGACTCAGGTCGATTTTGGTTACAAACTGGTTTCCGCTGATGGAGCGTTGTTGTGGGAGGAGCGATTGCAGGCAGAGTACTCGCCCAACAGTAACAGCAGCGGCGGTCTTATCGGCTTGATTGTAAATGCGGTAGAAGCAGCCGTAGAAAGAGCTGACCCCACCTATATCCCGCTGACCAAAACAGTGCATGCCCGGGCCCTTGTAACGCCCGTGGGTAACACCAGCAATCAGGGAATTCCGCTAGGGCCCTATCACCCGGGATATGATGAGTATTACCAGCGTGAGGTTGTTGCAAGTGGAGCCGGCGCAAAGGCTGAGTGACATCAGTTTGCCCCACTTAAGGACTGCGTGGGGCAAACTACAAAAAACTGAGAACACAGCGTTGGGTATTGGCGTTGGACTACTTAACCAGAGGGCGCAAGCCGACTCTTAATAGCGCAACCAAGATGGCTGCGCTCGTCATCGAAGGATTCGAGCGAACGTGATTCCGTGTAACCACGGATTTTTGGAGTGTTTATGTTTGCGAGTCCTCTCGAACAGGCGATTGCCCACCTCGGCCTGCCATGCAAAGCTAGCAAAAAAGAACTCGGCGAAGGCATCCATTACCGCGTAAACGCACCCGACAACCAACAACAAAACACCGCCCTCGGCTGGGAAGACATCCAGACCTTGGTCGAGGGCAGTGTCTGCAAAAACTACATAGAAGATACTTTACTAGGTGGGCCGAACGATTGCACCGTGGAGTATAAAGTGCCGTTTTTCAGGCCGGATAGGGAAGAAGATTATCGGGTAGCTTGGAAGATTTTTACAAACTTGGAGAGTAGCACTGGATGAACGCTAATCAGGATTTTAACCGGCTATATCGTGATATTTCTAAAAACATGGCATCGGCCATGGAAGACCTTATCGGTTTGAAAGTTGAAAACAAAGAAGGTCAGGAGCGGCTTTTCAATATCACCGGTAAACTCCGAGAGATCCAGGCTGGTTTTGATGGAGAGTTAGAGTTTCTTGAAACGAACGCCGAGTGGGAGAAGTTCACCATGGCGTTCTTCGGAGAAACCAATGCAGGCAAAAGCACCATCATCGAATCTCTCCGAATACTGTTTAACGAAGAATCAAGGCAGCAACTGATCGATCAGAATCAGGGTGATGTTGATAAGCTCGCCGAGCAAATTAACATTCACGCAAGCCATGCAGAACATGCGTTGCTCCAGGCTTTTAAAAAGCATGCTGATGACTTAGCAGTAGCTCGGCGTGAGTGCCATCAACTGGCAAAAATTTTGAATGATGAGGCATCAGAGCGCGTCAAGATCGCCGAGCGTCAAGCCGCAGAAAGTAAAGAATTAGCTGAGCGTGAGGCAGAAGCGCGCTTGAAAATTGCAGAACTGCAGGCCGCAGAAAGTAAAGAATTGGCTGAACGTGAGGCAGAGGCGCGCCTGAAAATTGCAGAGCTGCAGGCAGCGGAAAGTAAAAATCTAGCTGAGCGCGAGGTGGCGGAGCGATTAAAAATTGCAGAGAGTGAAGCCGATACTCGAACAAAAAATAAGAGGATATTAGCCGGGGTTTTAGGCGTCTTAATCGGCGCAGGACTTGCTGCCACCGCGTTGCTTGTTGTGGGGATATAAATGATGAATCAGGTGGTTCATCAGGCCAGTAGTCGCTTGTCAGTGCTTGCCCAATCCATAATTGATTGTGAAAAAAAGAAGGCCCTCGTTCGTCGTGTTGATGGCCTCATTATCGGTACTGGCAAGAGTGATTTTACCCAAGGTAACGTGCCCTATGCACTTAAATATAACGGTAAAATCTTTGAGCTGATTGATGTGCCAGGTATTGAGGGGGATGAGTCGCGTTTTATTGGCTTGGTTCAGGAAGCTGTCGCAAAGGCCCATTTGGTGTTTTATGTTAATGGCACCAACAAAAAACCCGAAAAAGCGACAGCAGCAAAAATTCGCTCTTACTTAAGGCGGGGTAGCAGTGTATGCCCGCTGGTTAACGTTCGCGGCAGTGCGGACAGCTATGAATTTGAGGAAGACAGGGAATCTCTTGATCAAGGAGGTGGAGGTGTCATCCTGAAACAAACCGAGGCAGTGCTTGCTTCGGCGCTAGGTGAACATGTTTTGTTGCCGGGACATTGTGTACAGGGGCTCGTCGGATTTTCATCTCTGGGTTTTGATCATAAGCCTGATACCACCACAATTCATCCCGACAGAGAGTCGGATCTTGTTCGTCACCAACGTAACTTCCTCAATCATTTTGACGATACCGATGCCATGTATAGGTTCAGTCAGATGGAGTCTGTGGTCGAGGTGCTCACGGGTAAATTGTCGACTTTCAGGGAGGATATTGTCGAAAGCAACAAGTCAAAGGTGCGTGAATTACTTGCCGAAAATATGAACGTTCTGAAAGAAACCCTCGAGTCTCATAAAGAGTTTGTCGCTAGGGTCGCGCCAGAGTTTGATAAGTGTCGAGCGGCCATTACCGAAGCCGTTTCCAGTTTTGAGCGTCTCGTTACATCAGCGCGCCGAAATATATATAACGAGCTTTTTAATAAGTTGGTTGAAGACAGTGACAATATTGTCGCGGATAACTTCGGTGAGGCTGCGGATATCAAACGAGGGATTGAATCAGCGTTTGAACGGCACAGTCAAGACGCTCAGGCTGAACTGGAGGCGAGCCTGGAAAAGAACATGGGTGGTTTGCAGTCCCAATTAGAAGAAAGCGTGGAGCGATTGCTTGAAGATGTTGAAAGGGTGAAGTTTCAACAGAAAGTCCGGGCTGATCAGGCATCACGCTGGAGTTTTCAGCACTCCGATGATTTGGGTTGGAATCTGGGCCTGGGTGACTTTGGGTCTTTTGCCTTTCAAATAGGGAGCTATGCACTAAGTGGTGCCGCTGTTGGCACTTTTTTCCCGGGTTTGGGAACCATTATTGGTGGTGCAGTTGGTGCAGCTTTGGGTCTCGCCATGGCCTTGTTGAACCTGTTTATGAGCAAAGCCCGCCGAATCCGAAAGTCTCAAGCTGAGGTTCGCAAGAAAATTGAAAGTTTGCGAGATAAAAAACTTGCAGACATAGAGCCTGAGATTAGCGCCTTGATGGAGTCTGTTCGCAAGAGTGTTGAAGAGGACGTTGTTCAGCAGGTCGACGTTTTAGAAAAGAGTTTGGACGCGCCACTAGAAATCATCGATAAGCAGATTTCGGCGTTGAGCCACGTGAAAAACACAATTGAGATGATGCCCTATGGATCAACTAAAGCAGTTTGAAAGTCAGAAGCAACACACGCTGAAAATCCTTGGCGATTTAAAGGGAATTCTTGAAGAGTTGCGGGATATCGGAATGGAGGTCGAGGGTGATTTGGCCAAAGTTGGTTCTGCGGTGGCTTCCTTTCAGGATGATGTTCTTCGCATTGCGTTGCTTGGCGCGTTTTCTGATGGCAAAACCAGTGTTATTGCATCTTGGCTGGGTAAGGTCATGGAAGACATGAACATCGATATGGATGAATCTTCCGATAAATTGGCGATTTATACGCCGGAAGGTTTGCCTGAAAAGTGCGAAATCGTTGATACACCCGGGCTTTTTGGTGATAAACAAAAAGAAGTGAACGGGCTTCAGGTTATGTATGAGGATGTGACGCGTCAGTATATTTCAGAAGCGCATCTTATCCTTTATGTTGTCGATGCGACGAACCCTTTGAAGGATAGTCACAATGAAATCGTAAAATGGGTTTTGCGGGATCTGAACAAACTCGACTCTACCGTTTTTATTATCAACAAAATGGACGAAGTTACGGATCTTACCGACCCTGTCTTGTTTAATGAACAGGCGCAAATAAAAACGGAAACACTGCAAGGAAAGCTGCGACGGGCAATCTCATTGAGTGATGAGGAGCTGGGTCGTTTACGGATTGTATGTTTGGCATCTAATCCAAATGGGCGCGGCCTTCCGTTTTGGTTCGGAAAGCCGGATATCTACAAACAACGGTCTCGAATAGATAATTTGAAAGAGGCTACCGGCGAAATTTTGGATTCCAACCTGCGCGACTCAATGATAGCCAAAACAGGCCTGGATGTTGTGTCAGATTTGGTGATTCAGCGAGTAAAAGCGGCAGATGCACAACTTGCGGAACTCGATATATTTGCGCGCCAGCGAGAACAGGAGTCCGGGCGTATTCACGACGACATCCAGCGGGGCCAACGAGAGGTCAAACGGCTGGCCGGGGAGCTGTTCCGGGAGCTCCAAAGCATGGAGAGTCAGTTAATGGGCAAGTTGCGGCCACTGTCTCTGGAAGATATTCGGGTGTTCTTAGAGGATGAGATTGGTTACAGCAAGGAGGGTGGTGTTGGCTACAAGCTTGGTACCCGAATTAAAACCGTTGTTGACTCCTACTGTGATCAGACGACACAGATTACCGCGAGGCTGTCTCGCGAAATTAGCAGTCAATGGGACTCAAGTGAAAGTTTTCTGAACAGCGTGAGTGCTGATGCTCTCAAGATGGGCAGTAAAGCGCTTGGTCAACTGTCGAAAGTCAACCCAGACACAATCAAGAAATCCATTTTTGCTGCCCGTGATGTTCTCGGGAAAATGACCGGACATGTTTATAAATTCAAGCCTTGGGGTGCCACCAAACTGGCCGGTGGCATTACGAAGTGGGCAGGACCTGTAGGTGCAGCAATAACAGTGACTTCTGATCTTTATGGTGTTTACAAGGAGCACGAGCTCGAACAGGAGCTTCAGACAACCAAAGATGAAATCGGTGAGCTGATCAAATCGGCTTTTAAAGACCTCTATGATGTAATTGCAGACGACGAAAAGCTGCTCAATTTCTTTGCCCCGGAGTTGAAGGAATTTGATGGCCTGATGAAAGACCTTGATGAGCAAGCAAAAGAAATTCGGCGCAACCAGAGGACAGTTGGAGAGATTGAGTTAAAACTGCGGGCATTGCCTCTGTCTGAAAAGGCCGCTTTTTCCGAGCGTAAAGCTTAATAATCGATGCTTTAGTCCCCTTTTGATCGGAGGACAAATGTCTGACACCAAAAATATTGCTAGCGAATTGGAGCCAAGAGGATTCTTTTCAAGATTGGTAAACGGCGACTTTGGGCTGGCCAAAACCTACTGGCTCTATGGATTTGTGGCAGGGATGGTAATTAACGTCATTACACGAATTGTGCCCTCCTTGGGTCTCCTTGCCGTGATTTTGGTGCTGACAATTCCTTATCAGATAACGGTGTTGCTGGGCGTGTGGCGAGCTGCAACTCGGTATGAGGGGCTCAAAGCCTGGGCAATTCTTGCAAAAATTGCAGCCGTGCTTGGATGGCTGGGCGTACTCGCAAACTTGGGTGTGCTTGTCGAAGTCAGCGGTTATTTATGAGTCGTGTAAAGATGAAATCTCTGGCATACGTCTGGCTGATGACGTTCCTTTTTAGCGTGAGTGCCCATTCTGTAGAGCTTAATCGAGGCAATCAGGCCGGCATTTCAGAGGCTTATGGTTTTGCATTAGGCCAGCAGATGTCGCTGGACAGAATTTCACGCATCTATCCTGACCTTGCGAGGGAGGCTTTGCTTGCCAGGCTGTCGTTCGAGCGAACGTTCGGTGACATCCCTGCCAAAGTAGAGCCAATGCTTAAAAAAGCGCTAGGGAATGCAGAGTATCAAAAACTTCGTGCAGCACTTGAGAAAACGCTGGGTGAACAACTAGAGCGCGAACTGCTAAGCAGAGAAATCGCCAAAAATTTCCTTGAGGAGGTTCGAAGTCGCAGTGAAGGCAATATTCACAGCCCGGTGCTGGAGTTTTTGCTGGCAATCAAGTTTAGCAAGTTTCCCGCAGATGAGTTTGCAAAAGGGTTTCGGCAAAAGTATCGAACCGATGGCTCAGGCAAGTCGAGGGGCGTTATTTTGGAAATGCAGGTGCCGCGTTCATGGCAGGCCGCAGAGGGTTACCGGCCTCATATTGTCCAGAAGTGGAAAAGCGAGGCGGGCACCGGCATGGAGTTAATCATGCTGCAAGTGCGTGAAACCGAGGGTGTCTATATCACCCGCTCCGATGTGGCTGAAATAGTCCAGCCTGGCGAAATTGAAAGCATGGTTCCCAGCGGCGGCGTTCTTGAAGACTATGGCATGGTGTCTGTTGAAAATCTGCCGGGTTATTTTATGGATATTGGCCTTTTGCAGGAACGTGCTGGCATGGTGATTTACCAGAAAATCCGCCAGTATAATTTTTTCTACAGAGACCGGATAATTGCTGTCCATTGCTCTGCCGGCTCACTCGAAAGCGAGCATGAGTCGGTTGAACTTCGGTTTGAGAAGGTAAAACCGTTATGCACGCAGGTGTTTAATTCGGTGGTGTTGCCAGATCAGTACCTGCAGCCCGCACCCGCAAAGCCAAGCGGTACGAGCGCGTTTACTCCGGCAAGTTTAATTATTCAGTGAATGCAAATTGAATCGCGCAGCCAGGACGGCTGCGCTCATTATCGAAGGATTTGAGTAAACTTTATTCCGTTGTAATCGCGGATAAATGGGGTTGTTATGTTTGCGAGTCCTCTCGAACAGGCGATTGCCTCTTTGCAGGCAAGTGCAGTTACAGATTTTTTCATTGGAATGCTGTTGCTAGTTTTTCTTTTGGCTTGTGTTTTTAAACGCGGGAATAAACTTCATGGTTTTACTCAATACACGCCAACACTGCTGACGACTCTCGGTATTCTGGGCACATTTTTTGGCATTGTCGCCGGGCTTCTGGCGTTTGATATTGAACGGATAGACGAGAGTATACAGGGCCTTCTTGGTGGTATGAAAACGGCCTTTATAACCAGCCTGGTGGGTATGCTGCTTTCCATTGTCTACAAAGTGCTGGTGTCTGTTGGCCTGTTGGTCAACTCTGCCAAAGAAGAGCTGGATGAAGACCAGATTGGTGCAGCGGAACTCTACGCAGTGATGCGTGAACAACGTGATGGCATTGCGGCGCTAAACCAAGCTATTGGCAGCGGTGACGAGTCGAGCTTGACGGGGCAGATGAAATTGCTGCGTTCTGATATCAACGACGCTGGAAAACAATCCCGTAAAGATGCCGCAGAATTTCAGGAAAAGCTTTGGATAAAGCTGCAAGACTTCGCCGATATGATGTCAAAGTCGGCGACTGAAACGGTTATTGAAGCTCTGAAACAGGTCATTACTGATTTTAATAAGAACTTAACGGAGCAATTCGGGGAAAACTTTAAACAGCTGAACCTGGCCGTAGAAAAACTCGTTGTGTGGCAGGACAACTACAAAGGCCAGGTTGAGGATATGACCAAGCAATATGCACAAGGAGTGACCGCAATAACGGATACGGAAGCTGCCGTTGCCAAGATTCATGAACACACCACGCATATTCCACAGTCCATGACCAAACTGGGCGAGGTGATGACGGTGAACCAGCATCAGATTGATGAGCTTGGCCGCCACCTTGAGGCCTTCAAAGACGTTCGCGACAGCGCAGTTGAGGCAGTTCCGGCGCTTAAAGAGCAGATTGGTTTGACGGTTCAGGGTGTTGCCGACGCGTCTAAACATTTGGTGGAAGGTGTGGGTAAAACGGTCAATAAAATGGATGAAGCCCTCTCGGACACCATCAACGAATTTTCAGAAAGCGCTGGTATTGCAAACACGGCTCTGCTTGACACCGCTGGTGTCCTTACCACCAACAGCCAGCGCACTCGTGATTTGTTCAAGGATTTAACTGAAGAGTTGCAGAGCCAATTCCGCGAGATTGTCGACGTAATGAATACTGAAAGTAAATCCATTGGCACATCACTGCGCGAATCGGGCAAGGCAGTTGTGGAAGAGGCGGCTCGCAGTCGTGAAGGTTTTGAAAGCGGCTTAGAGAGTATGCGTAAGCAGCTGGCGGGAAGTCTGGAGCAGATGGCAGAGCAACAAGCAGCTCAGATTCAGAGTCTAGTGGCAGGCTTGAAGCAGTCGATGGAAGAGGCCATTCGAAAGAGTGCGGAAACAACATCTGAAAGTGTGCAGATTCTTGATCAGGCGCTTCAGTCTGAAATAAATCGCAGTATGGAGCAGATGGGGCAGGCTTTAGTGAGCATCACTGGGAAGTTTACAGAAGATTATCAGGGCTTGGTTAATGAGATGGACCAAGTGATTCGGACGCGGGCAACAGCTTAAGGGTTTGTTATGGCAAATTTTCTGAACCCCAAAGCGTCAGAGCAGGAAGAAAGCCACTGGCTGTCTGTGTCTGATTTAATGGCCGGTTTAATGGTAGTGTTTTTGTTTATTGCCATTGCGCTTATGCGTAATGCGCTAGCAGAGCGCGATAAAATCAAAGAAGTTGCGGTTGCCTATCAGGAAACCCAAGTACAGATTTACGACGCGCTGTTGGTCGAGTTTTCTGACGATTTGCCCGTATGGAACGCTGAAATTGACAGGGACTCCCTCACATTTACCTTCAACTCCCCTGATGTGCTGTTCGAACAGGGGGAAATTGCACTAAGTGATGAATATCAAGCGCTGTTAATGGATTTTTTTCCGCGTTATCTGGTTGTGTTGGGTGAGTTTAAAGAATCGATCAACGAGGTTCGTCTAGAAGGCCATACCAGTAGTGTGTGGGGCCGCACAACGAGTGATACAGAAGCCTACTTCCTGAATATGGCGCTTTCTCAGGGACGAACGCGAAGCGTGCTCGAATTTGTGTACAGTTTGGATCAAATCAAGCCTTATAAAAGTTGGATAAAATCCAATATTGCGGCGGTTGGTTTCTCTTCTGCAAAACCAATCTTTAAAGACAACGCTGAAGAGGATTTTGAGAAAAGCCGACGTGTGACATTTCGGGTGATTACCAACGCAGACATTCGCATCAAGCAGATTCTGGAGATTGATGGATGAAGCTGCACTTTCCCATTGAGCAGCTTTGGCGTCAGGTTCGAAAGATGGGAGCGCAAGAGCGGCAATATTCTCTCAACGCGCCTGTCGCTGAACCGGTTCCTGATATTGTTACTCGCTTCAACCAGGGCGGCGCGGAAATTGCGTTGGAAGATGTCGACGTTATCGGGGGCGTGCTTGGCAGCCACGGTGCCCAGATTGTGCTTTACATACCGGATCAGGGGCAGGGCATTGATGAAGTTTTACAAGATGGGCCGAAAGGTAAAAAAGTTCACGTTGCCGACTGCCAGACCCTTGAACAGATGCGACAGAGAAATCGTTTCCAGCGATATCAGGCGGTTGTTAACGTAACCGGCGATTTCAACGTGTTCGGTTTTTCCGTGTCCCAGCGCCAGAGTGTTGAGGGTAGCGCTCGTTTGCGGGTGTGTATCAACTGCCTCAAGCACCTCAACTACAAAGGTTATGTAACTGAGCGAGGGCAGGCCAGCCAAATCTTGAGCCGTTTCAACCTGAAGGATTTTTTTGCCGAACACAGCACACTGTTTCGCTATTTACCCACAGCTTTTATTGAGCCAAAATCCGGTTATGCTGATGATTGGCAAGAAATATCTCGTAATTTTCGCGCTCGCAAAAACTACAGCTGCGAAAGCTGCGGCGTAGATTTGAACGGCCATAAAAACCTGCTCCATTGCCATCATACTGACGGTAATAAGCGGCACAACAGTGCGGCTAACCTGCAAGCCCTTTGCGCTGACTGCCACCGCAAGCAGCCACTGCATGACAACATGTATGTGAAAGCCGCCGACCTGAACATTATTCAAAAGCTGCGAAAAAACCAGGGCGTTCTGGGAGATACAACCGATTGGAATGACTTATTCCAGTTAATTGACCCGCCTTATCAGGGGTTGCTACGACTTTATAAAAGCAGAAATAAGCCAAAACCAGAAATCGGCTATGAAGTTATGGATGCCTCGGGCGCAGTAAAAGCGGAGGCTGAGATGGCCTGGCCAAGAACCAAGTTTGCGGTTGTAGCGGATGAACAAGCGAAAGAAAGTTGGGGCGCACTTGGATGGAAGGTGGAGACTCTGGAAGAGGCATTGCGTGGTTTCAGGGATGGAAAATGAATGTGCCAGCCCGGGCAGCCTTTGATTTTTATGTACCAGAAATGTATGTCGATGATAGCGTTGTTTGAGCGTTTCACGATGGACTTAATCTGAAATAGGACGTTTCATGAAAATTTCCACTCTTCTTTCACAAATTGAGCTTGGTCAAATTGCTTTGCCGGAGTTTCAGCGTGGTTATGTTTGGAATCGTGACCAGGTGCGGGGCCTAGTTCGTTCATTGTACAAGCGCTACCCAGTTGGGAGCTTGCTGGCGTGGAATACTGATTCGTCTGAGGCGAAAAGCCGTGGTGTAAGCCATTCTCAGCAAAGCTCGAATGTAAAAATGCTATTAGATGGTCAACAACGGATGACCTCGCTTTACGGTATTGTGAACGGCTGTCCGCCAGCGTTTTTTGATGGCAATGCCAGCGCCTTTATCGACTTGTATTTTAACGTTGAAACGGAGGAGTTCTCGTTTTACATATCGAGCAAAATGCAGGCAAACCCTTTGTGGATTGATGTTACCGGCCTGATGAGAAATGGCCCGGACGTTTTTCTAACAAGAATCATCAGTAGTTGCGAAGACCCCATGGTGCTTGCGGGCCTGGTAAGCCGGTACTCCACGCGTTTGAATCGGTTAAGGGATATACGCGACATTGATGTTCACGTGGAGGATGTCTCTGGCCCCGAAATGACCCTAGATGTAGTGGTTGATATCTTCAACCGCGTCAACAGCGGTGGCCGAAAGCTGTCTAAAGGCGACTTGGCACTGGCTCGAATCTGTTCGGTTGAGCCAGATGCTCGTTCGCGTATGCGCAAAGCTCTGGACGACTGGAACGAGGCCGGGTTTTGTTTCAGCCTAGACTGGTTACTGCGCAGCGTTACCACCATTGCAACAGGTGATGCCCGTTTTACTGCGCTTCATGATCTTGACCCCGGCACGTTCAACGCTGCCTTGCAGCGCGCCATCAACCATATCAATAGACTTCTTGATCTATTTGGTGCGCGCTTGGGGCTGGATCACCAGCAGGTTCTTACTGGTCATTTTGCTTTTCCAATACTGGCCCGATTTTTAGACGATGCAGGTAGTAAAGCGCAGAGTGCGGAAGTTCAGAATAAGATTTTGTTCTGGTATGTACAGGCCGCTATTTGGGGCCGTTATTCCGGTTCTACAGAGAGTGTTCTCGCCCGTGACCTTAACATACTGCTTAACGCAGAGCCTGGAGACGGCCTTGATGCGTTAATACGTGAGCTTCATTTGTGGCGTGGAAGTTTGCGTATTCGCCCTGAACACTTTACGGGGTGGAGCCGTGGAAATCGGTTCTATTTCACGTTGTATATGCTCACCCGGGTAGGCGAAGCCCAAGATTGGGGCACAGGTCTGCCGCTGAGGAAAGGCATGCTGGGCAAGAACACATCGCTTGAGATGCACCATATTTTTCCACGGGACTACCTTAAGAAAAATGGCCATGACGATAAGATAGCCATCAACGCCTTGGGTAATTTCTGTTTTCTTACAAAGAACAGCAACTTGCAAATAAGCAACCGGCCACCGACTGACTATTTTCCTGAAGTGGAAGCGCAGTACCCGAGCGCGCTGGTAAGCCAGTGGGTTCCGCAGAATCCAGAGCTGTGGAAGGCAGAGAACTACCCGCAATTTTTATTGCAGCGCCAGCAGATGTTGGCTGATGCGGCGAATGATTTTCTTGATTCGCTGTATCAATTGCCGCTAGGCGATAGCGGCTACGAGTATGCTCCCATCGAGCAGGGCGAGAGCGCGCCAGGTGGTATTTCCGATGCCGAAGAAGAGAGGCAGCTTGATGCTGTGAATGACTGGGTGTTGATGCGTGGTTTGCCGGCTGGCGATAAGGAATACGAGCTGCGTGACAAAGATACTGGCGAGCTGAGGGCTTTTCTTGATTTGGCCTGGCCATCTGGTCTTCAGGAAGGGCTTTCGGAGCCCGTCGCGCTCATTCTTAACGAAGGCGCAGACGTTGTAAAGGCTGCTATGGGCGCGGGTTTTCAGATATTTGAAGATGCTGAAGAGTTTCGTACTTATACGGCGCGTAAAGTGTTGGGTGATTTGCATTACGGTTTACCTGAATGGGCTGCTCAGGTTGAAGAAACCGCTATTCCCGTGGTGAACCATATTTTGAAAAGTGATTTGCCAGCGCCAGAGTGCGGAGCTGAAGTTCAGTTGCCGTCAGGCGAAGTGGCCGGTGAGTTTGAGTTTGCTTGGTACGAGCAGCGAGTGGCCGTGTGGTTTTCTGCGGTGCGTGCACCGCAAAGATCAATGCTTGCTGCGCAAGGTTGGCGGCTTTTTTCGTTAGAAGAAGTTATTACGCTGCCAAAGTTACTAGAGGTTGCGCTGGAAAAGCACTCATATTAAAAGGTTTGGGGTGATTGAAGCGTTGCAACTTCACGAATGAAAAAAGTCTAAGCATTTAGAAAAAGGAAGCATCATGATTCCCGGCCTTTTAGCTAACGAAGTATCGGCTGCACTGCGCGAGTTTATCGTTACCGGCTATGAAACTGAAACAGCGCCCTTCAAAGGTGAGTTCAAGCGGCTGGTAGAAGAGCAGCAAGACGGTGAAGCGTTTATTAAAGGGCCTTATGTGTCTGTAGGGCTGCCGTTCGTGAGCGGCTCCGCAGGCCGGGATTTCTTCCGAAGTTTTACCACAGAATTTCTTCCCCATGCACATCAGGAGCAAGCCTGGCAGCGTTTGGCTTCTGACAAGCAGGCCGCCAATACCCTCGTTGCCACTGGTACTGGTTCCGGTAAAACGGAGTGCTTTCTGTATCCGATTCTAGACCATTGCCAGCGCACGGGCGGTGGCGGCATTAAAGCGATTGTGATTTATCCGATGAACGCTTTGGCCACTGATCAGGCTAAGCGTTTCGCCCAAACAATTCATAGCCAACCTGCCTTGAAAGGCCTGCGAGTCGGGCTTTTTGTGGGTGGTGACGGCCATGGCAGCAAAGCCATGGCGCCGGAACAGGTGATTACAGATAAAGACACTCTGCGGAGTAACCCGCCAGATGTGCTGCTGACCAACTATAAAATGCTCGATTACCTGTTGATGCGCCCAAAAGATCAAAAACTATGGGCCAACAACGGTTCAGACACGTTGCGCTACCTGGTAGTAGACGAGCTGCATACATTTGACGGTGCTCAGGGTACGGATTTGTCGCTGCTGATTCGGCGACTGCGGGCGCGGTTCGACATGGTGCCGGAAAAGCTGATTTGCGTAGGTACGTCGGCCACCCTGGGTGGAGACGACAGTACTCAAGGCCTGTTGGATTACGCCTCGGATGTGTTCTCAAGTCGGTTTCGCTCTAATGGCGTGATTGTAGAGCAGCGTAAAAGCGAGTCGGATTTTTTGGGTGACATGGTGTATTTAAGCCTGAACCCGCAGGTTGGCCCAGAGCAACTCAGTGAAGCTCTTGGCCAAAGCCTGGAGGGGTATTTAAATGCTGCTTACCAACTGTTCTTTAGTAAAGTCCCGGAACAAAGCCTCACCGGAATGGCCGGCCGCATTATGTTGGGTCGAGAGCTTAAGCAACACGGTCAGTTGGCAAATTTGTTGCGTCAGCTAAAACAGGGCAAAGGCACACCTACGTTTCGAACTCTGGTTGAACGCCTGGCCGCTCAGATCCCCAAGCGCTTTCAGCGCCAGCCTGAGCAGGCACTGATCGCATTGCTGGCGCTGCTGGCCCATGCTCGCGCTGATAACAAACAGCCGTTTGTGCAGTTGCGATTGCAGCTGTGGTCGCGAGAACTGCGGCGAATTGTTGGAACGCTGCGTGAACCCGCTGACAGCCCCGCAACCGATGACGAAACAGATGACGACATCGGGGAACGGCGCCAGTCGCCGTTGCTGTCGTTTGGCGATGATCAGCCACCAAAAGATCAGCAATTGGTTCGTTTGCCGTTGGTGCAGTGCCGCGAATGCCACGGTACGGCCTGGTTAACGAGCATGGAGCAGAGCCACGCCACGGGCCAGACCATTGAAACAGATTTATCTCGTATCTATCCCGATTTTTTTGCCAATAAAAAACAAAGCAGCCTACTTTTGCCTTGGCAAGAGGGGCAGGCTCAGTCTTCGGGCGGCTTCCATCTTGAACACTTCCGAGTATGCCGCGATTGCGGCGACACAACCGCAGTGGATTACAACGGCGATTGCAAAAGCTGCCAAGCGGGTAACGAGGCACTTGTTCGTGTTAGCAAACCAAACTTGCTAAAAGCGGTACGCAGAGGCAAAACAAACGATTCGGTGGCCGAACACAACTGCCCCTATTGCTCTGCTAAATCGGCTTTGGTGGTGTTCGGTGCACGTGCCGCAAGCTTGAGTGCGGTAGCCATTCACCAGTTGTTTAGTAGCCGCGATAACGATGACCGCAAGTTGCTCGCGTTCAGTGATTCGGTTCAGGATGCTACCCATCGTGCCGGTTTTTTTGCCGCCCGAACCTGGCAAAATAACGTGCGTATGGCGCTCACCCAACTGCTTGAAAGTCAGCCCGGCCCAGTCCCGTTGGCGCGGTTTTCTGAACTGTTTGAATCCTGGTGGTTGAATCACCAAGGTCAGCAGGGGCGTTTGGCATTGCCCGACTATCTACGCGAATTTATGCCGCCAGACAAGCGCTACAAGGGGGCTTTTGAACAGTTTGAACAGTCCGGCACGATCAACGATCCCAGCACGCTGCTAAAGCTGATTCGTGAGCGCATGCTGTGGCAACTGCTGGAAGACCTGGGTTGGCGTTCGCAGGTAGGCCGTTCCCTGAATCGCTTGGGTGTTGCTGCGCTGACCTGCCCACTGCCTGACGTTAATACCGCCGCGTTAGCCTGGCGTGAAACGGTGGATAACATCCTGGGTTACCGTATAGACGCAGATGCCGCAGCCAAGTTCATGTTGGGGTTGGTTCAGCACCTTGTGCAGTTGGGCGCTTTTGGTCTTGATAGCCTGTCGTATTACCGCGAGCATTCCGGGAAATCTTACCTGCTTAGTTTCTTGAATTATGCGCCGCCGTTAGGGCCGGCTTCGCCTAGGCCAAAGTACCCGGCTACGAGTAAGGGTGAAGGCTATGAGGCGCTGGTAAATGCCAACGCATCGCAATCTTGGTATGAGCGGTGGTTAGCCTGTCTTAATCCGCAAACTCTTGTTGACCGAAAACAGCTGGAGCATGTTCTGGTCGCCGCGCTGGATGCATTGTGTGCATGCGATCTACTGCGCCAAGAGTTGAATGAGCGGGGCTCAAAACTGTGGGTATTGAACCCCGAAAAAATCAACATCACAACGGATATTCAGGCTGTTGAATGTCCGGGTTACAGGCCGATGCACCTGCCGGCAAGTGAGGTGAGTAATTGGCTAGGCTTGCCTTTGCTGAATGCGGCCTCGGCAGAGCTTACCTATCAGCACTTGGCGCCAGTGCGCGATTCGTTGTACCGAACGCTGTATCGCCAGGGCGAAATTCACCGGGTGATTGCCCATGAACACACAGGTTTGCTGGCGCCCAGTGAACGTATCCGGGTGGAAGATAGTTTTATTAAGGGTGCCGGGCCTTGGGAATACAATTTATTGTCGGCGACACCGACACTAGAAATGGGTATTGATATTGGTAACCTGTCCAGCGTGTTGTTGTGTTCGGTGCCTCCGGCACAGGCTAATTATTTGCAGCGAGTGGGGCGTGGCGGCCGTCGCGACGGCAATTCCTTTGTGCTGACGGTTGCCAATGGCCGTCCGCACGATTTGGTGTTTTATGCAGACCCGAGCCGAATGCTGGATGCGCCGGTAGAGCCCCCAGCGGTTTTTCTTAAAGCCCGCCACGTGTTGAGGCGCCAGTTGCTGGCCTATGCGATGGACTGCTGGACACGTAAGGCCAAGGGCGATAACCACATACCGCCGCACATGCAGCCCGTGCTGGATGCGGTAGAAAAAACTCGCGAAGACAACTTCCCTTACACATTGTTGAATTTTCTGAAGCACAATATGCAGGAGATTTGGGATGGTTTTGCCGGCCATGTGGCGACCGACCTGAGTGACGACGACCAAGAACTGCTACGCCAGTATCTGTTTGGCGGGCCGCAACACCAAGATGATCACTTGCAGTTGTATGTGCTTGGCAGGCTGAAAGTGGTGGCTGATGAGCGCCTGCAAATGGCGACAACGATTAAAGAATTGGATAAGCAGTTGAGCAATCTGCGCAAGCAGCCACAAGACGAACATACAAAAGACGAGATTATTGAGCTTGAGCGTGAACTGGCCGGTTACCGCAGCCTGCGTATTCGGTTGAATAAACGCGAAACCCTGAATTTCTTTACCGATGAGGGCCTGCTGCCCAATTATGCTTTCCCGGAAGAAGGCGCCACTTTGCACTCGGTGATTTTTCGTTCCGAAAAAGCGGTGGCTAGCAGCGCCGACGGCGCTGAACGGGAGTTTATAAAACGCGAGTACGAATACCAAAGGCCCGCCCAAGCAGCCTTAACCGAGCTGGCGCCGGATTCGGTGTTTTACGCAGGTAATCGAAAGGTGAAGATCTCCCGGGTGGAAACGGCGAAAGGGCGCAACATTCAGGACTGGCGTTTTTGCCCCCGCTGCCATTACTCCGCAGCTGCAGATGTGCCCAATGCAGGCTTTAGTGATAAAACTTGCCCGCGCTGCCAAACCAATCAGTGGGGTGATGAAAGCGCGCGCACCAAAATGCTGAAAATGACCCAAGTGTACGCCTTCACCAACGCCAGAGACGCTCAGCTGGATGACAACTCTGATAACCGCGAGCCGGTGTTTTTCAATAAGCAGATGTTGATTGATTTCAAACCGTCAGACATTCGCATTACTTGGGTTTTGGATGACAAAGATCGCCCCTTTGGTTTTGAGTTTATTCGCGCTGCCAACTTCCTGGAGGTAAATTTTGGCCGCAGGGATGGCGATGAAATGTTTTTTGATGTGGCTGGTGAAGAGCTTCAGCGCGCTGGCTTTCCGCTGTGTAAAGAGTGCGGCTCGGTGCAGTCGCGGGCGGCGGCTGCTGGCAAAGCCGAAGCCAGCCATTTGAAAAGCTGCACCTATTCACGGGGTGCAAAAAAGCTGCCCAACGGTAAGGAAGACATAGGCATTGAGAACTGCCTGTATCTGTATCGCCAGTTTTCGTCTGAAGCCTTGCGTATTCTGCTGCCTCGGCTTGCCACCGGCGGTACTGATGAGCAAGTGAATTCGTTTGTGGCGGCTTTGCAGTTAGGGCTGAAGCGCCGCTTTGGTGGCAAGGTAAATCATTTGCGAGTGGCCTACCAGAGTGAGCCCGTGGGCGAAACCGACGAACGCCGGCACTTTATAGTGCTTTACGATTCGGTTCCCGGTGGAACAGGCTACCTACACGAACTTTTGAGTAAGGCGGAACACATGCAGGAGGTGTTCCGCATGGCCTATAACGTGATGACGGCCTGCGACTGCTACCAAAACACCATGGATGGCTGCTACCGCTGCCTGCTGGAGTACCGCAACGCTTATGGCATGGAGAGCACCAGCAAAGCACTGGCGCTGGAGATGTTAAAGGACATTGTGGATAACGCGCACCAGTGGGTTCAAGACACTCATTCACTCAGTGCGTTAGCGGCTAATCCGTGGATTGAAAGTGAACTGGAGGCTCGCTTCCCGGAAGCGCTGGCTGCTTTTTCCGGGCATGGTTCTGTGGGCGGCCAAAAGGTTCGCGTTTCCCAGGATGTAATCCGTGGCAAGCATGGCTGGCGCCTGATCATCGGGCAAGTGGCCTATGAAATGGAGCCGCAGGTTAACCTTGGCTCAGCTCAGGGTGTGCAGTTCGCCAGCTGCCCGGACTTTGTTCTGTGGCCTGTGGGCAGTGATTTACAACCGGTGGCGATATTCCTGGATGGTTATAAATTTCATGCCAATAAAGGCAGTGAAGATTTGATCAAACGGCAGGCGTTAATGCATGCGGGTTTTGTTGTTTGGTCACTCAATTGGTACGACGTTAACAAGGTGCTGGGGGATAAGGCTATAGATGTACCGCTGCCGGCGGGTATGACTTCGCCAGAACAAAACCACGCAGCGATTGCTGGGTTGGCGAAGTTGGCGGGTGTTGAAAACAGTGCCGAGCACTTGGCGAAAACCACGTTTGAACTGCTTATGCATTTTCTGACTAAACAAGATTCGGATGCACTGGCTAAACAAGCGTTGCTGTTTACATTGCAGTGTTTGCCGGCGGGTTCGCTCGTAGACCCAGCCATAAAATCGAGCGTGCTGGGTAATCTAAACGGTTTGCCAGCGGCGTTTACCGATAGAACGCCCAGTGCGATTGCGCTGACAGGTTCGGTGCAATTGCGCGACGAAAAACAGGCGGCCGACTTTGTTATGCAAATGGTCGCGGGCGCGGACCTGTTCAAAATCTGTGATCTTAACCAGGCTATGGTGTCTGTATGCTATGACTTGCACAAAGACAGCGCCGAACAAGCCCGTTATCAGTGGCAGAGATTCTGGGCCGCTGTGAACCTACTGCAATTTTTGCCGCTGATGTACGCTTGGACACCCGCTTCTAAACACGACGGTACAGCGGCCGGATTGTTATGGCCTGATTTGCAGAACCAGCAGGCGGAACAAAAATTCAACGAGGTTCCGGACTGGTTTGAACAACTGGATCAGCCGATAGCAGACTTACTCAGTGCCAAGAATATAAATTGGCTGGAGCCGGGCGTGGTGGGGGAAGCGGTGATGAACGTTAACAACGAAGTTATCGGCGAGGCTGAGATTCTGTTCTACGAAGGCAAAATTGCTTTTTTGCTTGAGGAGTCAGATGACCAAATGGCCAGTAAGTCCTATTTGCAGGCGGAAGGCTGGTGTGTGTGTAGCTCGGTAGATGATTTGGCCGCGGCCATCAATGAATTGGATTCAGGAGATTGAGATGGTCAGCGTTGCGTTTTCTGACAAGTACTTTGAAAATTTGTTGAAACTTACGCCGAATGAGCAAAGCCAAGCTAACAAAGCGGTGATGCAGTTTCAGCAAGACCCGCAACATAGCGGTTTGCACTATGAAAAACTAACGGCCTGCAAAGATACCAAACTGCGATCTATTCGTGCCAATCAGGACGTGCGCATCATTCTGGCCGCGGCCGAAAACCAAAGCCTCTACCTGATGCTGCACGTGGCGCATCACGACGATGCCTATGCTTGGGGCGCCAAGCGTAAGGTTGAGGTTAACCCGAACACGGGCAGCATCCAGGTTTACACGGTTGAAGAAAAGTCATTAAGTGCAGCGCCTGCTGAAAACGCTGATGTAGTTCAGCCCGGGCTGTTCGACGCTGTTCGTGACCGGCAGTTATTGCAGCTTGGCCTACCAGACAGTTCATTGGCTTTGGTTCGCGCCATGAGAATAGAAGCCGACCTCGAAAACGCCCGCGATAACGAACAGGTCCCGCTGGATGTTTACGAAGGATTGTTCATGCTGTTGGCCGGCGCGAGTTTTGAAGAAGCCTATAACGAGATTGTTCCTGTTGCTCCACAAGCGGTAGATACAGACGACTTCAGCACCGCGCTTGCGCGCCCTGAATCCCAGGCTCATTTTGCGGTGGCTGAAAACGAAGAAGCGCTGCAGGAAGTGCTTAACCAATCCATCGAAAAATGGCGGGTGTTTTTGCATCCGGCTCAGCGACGGCTGGCCAATGGCAAGAAAAACGGGCCGGTGCGCGTACTTGGTGGCGCTGGCACCGGTAAAACTGTGGTGGCCATGCACCGGGCCAAATTTTTGGCTGAGCAGTTAGCCGACGATGAGGGCACCATACTGTTCACCACATTTACCCGAAATCTGGCGGCCGATATTCAGCAGAATCTGAATAAAATTTGCAGTCAGGAGGCTCTGAAACGCATAGAGGTGATGAACCTGGATGCTTGGGTGGTCAGCTTTCTAAAGAAGCAGGGCTACGATTATGGTTTGTTAATGGACAGCCAGGAAGAGAGGCGCTTGTGGGAGCAGGCCTATTCGGAAAAGCCGGCTGATTCTGATTTGAGTATGGCGTTTTTTCAAGAAGAGTGGGCTCGTGTTATTCAGCCCCAGTCGGTAACAACGGTAGACGACTACAAAAAGGCGTCGCGCATTGGCCGAGGCACCCGCCTAAACCGCCAGCAGCGGGTGGGTATCTGGCTTGTGTTCGAGCGTTACCGGCATTTGCTGGCCAGCAATTACCTGAAAGAAGCAGACGACGCTTACCGCGACGCTCGCAATCTGCTTGAGACAAAGCCTGAGCTGCGGCCAACTCTGCGTTCGGTGATCGTTGACGAGGCCCAGGATATCGGTAGCCAGGCGTTTATGCTGATTCGCGCATTGGTGCCGCCAAGCCCCAACGATTTGTTTATTGTGGGCGATGGTCACCAGCGAATTTATGGTAAGAACAAAGTGGTTCTTGGCCAGTGCGGCATCGACATTCGAGGCCGCAGTGCGCGTCTTAAAGTGAATTACCGAACAACGGACGAAACCCGCAAGCTGGCGGTGAGTATTCTTGAAGGGGTCGAGGTCGACGATCTGGACGGCGGCCAAGACACGCAACAGTTCTATCACTCGCTGATGCACGGGCCGGTGCCAAGCGTTCAGTGTTTTGACTCCAGCGCAGATCAAGCGACCGCCATACTGGCCGCTATTCACGACAACAAATTGATGCCTGATGCCTGCTGCGTTATTGCCCGTACCCGCAAAGAAGTTAACGATCTGAGAAGTCAACTGGAGAGCCAGCAACAAATTTGCCACTTGCTAGACGGCCGCAGCGCCAGCACCCCAAACGGTGCGCTTAACCTAGCGACCATGCACCGAGTAAAAGGCTTGGAGTTTGACTCGGTGTTCATAGCTTCTGCCAACAAGGGCCTGGTGCCCATGGACTATGTGGTTAATACAGCCGCCGACCCCGTAACCCGGCGTCAACGGGAAAACGAGGAACGAGCATTGGTGTACGTGAGTCTGACACGGGCGCGGAAGCTGGCGTTTGTTTTTGGGTATGGGCAGATGAGTGAGTGGTTTGATACGGATAAATAATAGAGGCTGGGTGGTTCAATGGCTCGCTAAAACGTTTTGAGTAAGCCGATGGAAGGTTAAGCGGTCGATGTCTTGATATGGTTTTATTAGTCGGCAATGAGGAAATTGATCTATGAGTAAGCTCGCCGAAAATAAAATTCGAATCCCCGTTAAACTGGTCGATGGCAAGTGGGAGTTTTTCTATGGGGGGGATGTGCCTATCGCCGAGGAAACTTTCGCCGAAATTGTCGTAGACAGAGCACGAATTACAGATCAGGAATTTCTTACCCGGCTTAAGAAGAAAACGTCGTACAAAATTATGGAACCGGGAACAAAGCTGATTGTCGCGCTGACCATTAAGAATCAGCCGAAGATCGAAGGTAACCTCCTGCAGCATTTTAAAAAGATCGACATAAAACAGATATCAATCGAGAAAAAATTCACACGATATGGCGTCGGTCCTGAGACTCGCTTTGTCGAAATCATGGTGGGTGAGGCGTCGACACGAAGACTTAACCGTGAAAAGTCTTCTCAGGGAGGCGTGTGGCTAGATTTGGAAGGGATGGAACCTCAAGGCCTGACAGTCAGCACTTTGATTTTACCTGAAGGTATTACTGATGAAGAAGTAGATAGTCTTAATTATGCGTTTACCCTTCTGTCCGACAAATTTGAGCCTTGGCGCAGGTCGCATACCGGTAACATCTATGAACGTATTTTCTATCAGGAGGAGAGTGGTGTTTGGCATCCTCTGAATGTCCTGCGGAATGCTGCGATTGCCAGCGAGGAGCAAAGGTTTATCCGAGCTCAGTGGCAAGATATTTGTAGGCAGTTGAATCTCAATTTTTGAGGGCGCGACTGCTCGTAGGACAGGTCTCCGCGTCGCGTTTAAATAAATTGCGACAGTATTCGGTAGCGTGTCAACTCCATCCAAGCACGGTGGCTTCAGATCGTCTCTAATCCTGCTACCCGCTTCCGAGCTTCACGAAACGCAACATCCCAGCTGTCATTGGTAGTTGGCATGCCGTTTGGCCCAAGCGGGCTTACCCCGAGTTTCTCACGACGTGCATTTACCCTTACTGTGTATTCAGCGCTCATCGGGTTAATGCCCCGCCGGCGGTCGGCGGCGTCGGAAATTGAGTCAAGTTGGTTATCGGATTCTTCAGGAAACAATTCAAAATGCAGGGTACGTGCAAGCTGTGAAATATGCTGATTACGGGCATCTTCTTCGTTTACCCGCTGGATGTCAGCTTTGCTCAAACCCTCCCGTGCTTTTTGGTGTGCGCGGGCTTCTTCTTTTTTAAAGCGGTTCATAGGCTTTCCTTGGTAGATTGTTTGATGCTGATATGAAAAGTGATCGCGGTGTGTGTGCTTATTAGTAAAGCGTGTATTTCAATGGACTCTGGCAGCTGGGTAATATCCAGAATCTCCCGAGTTGCGCTGTTGTACCTCAGTTCGGAAACCCAGCGCTTCAGGAACAATAACAAAGCGTCATCCAGGCTGGCGTTCTGGGTGATGAGTTCGCACCGCAGGTAGGCTTCTGGGTTGTCCCACTGTCGTATTATTTTTGATTGTTCAATATCAAAAACAGTGTCTTCGTCGAACAGGGCAAACTGCAGGTCGTAATCAAATCCGGCGATGGTGGAATCAACATCATAGTAGTCGGGTGTAAATCCGTTATCGGCAAGAATGGCTGCAAAATCGTGCATAGTGTTTCCTCTGGTAACTGGTTTGCCTTATTCATTGCCAGCTTTTCAAAGAACGCAATCATAATAACGAGGGTTTGCGACAGTTAGCGTCGCAACGTTTAATTGGTTTGAGTTTGAACGGTGAATTCACTGAGGCGCGTTCTCGAAAGCCCGCGTACGGTCAGCTTTGCTTCAGAAATCCCGCCGGCTCCAGAATTTCTAGCTCGGTGGCGATTCGCCGCGACAACCATCGGCGTAGCTGCGGACTGTCTTCTATATAGGTGGCAACGATGTAATGGCTCGGGCTGTCGCTGCTCCGTTCCAGGCTCTGCTGCCGTCCAATGGGGCGGTTGAACAGGGCTTCGGCTAGCGGCTGATTGGCGCGAATCACTAACCGAAATGAACCTTCCATACTAAGCGCGAATTGCTGCGCAAGATCCGGCTCCAGTGAGCTGTCGTTAAAGCTCAGGCTGGCGCTTGCTTGGGTAATGCGGTGCAGCGGGATCAGTTGAATGCTGTCGTCTATGGTGCTGGCACCGGGATTTTCGGCGAGTAGATACAGAACTTCTTCCTGTAGCAGCAGGCGCAATGGCTGAAGTTTGCTGTAAGTTGTTTCGCCATTCAGCGTGGTGACGATCAGATCCAGTGCGTCGGTGTCCCTAAGCGCGTCTTCGATAATGCTTTGTACCTCTGCATCAATGGGCGGAGACTCCGGGCGCATGGGGTCAGGCAGGTACTGGATCAGCTGCATCCACTGTTGAGTCTCGCGGTTTTGAGCGGCCGTTGCGGTTGCTTGTTCCCAGAGGGAGTCGAGGCGATTGTAAACGCCCCGGG
>Ga0307978_1000166_pt1 | contig 59888 bp, 54 predicted proteins | sample OrgLakmetage1056_FD_203151 | JGI IMG/M metagenome (GOLD analysis project Ga0307978, IMG submission 203151) | Saline water microbial communities from Organic Lake, Antarctica - #1056 | ecosystem: Environmental > Aquatic > Non-marine Saline and Alkaline > Saline | place: Antarctica: Organic Lake... | reverse complement strand
GTCCGCGACCAAGGCGGCGGGATTGAGCAAGAAGGTCAGCGTGCACACCTTGCGACACGGCTTCGCCACCCATCTTCTCGAGAGCGGCGTGGACATCCGGGTCATCCAGGTGCTGCTCGGACACGAGGGCGATTTGGCGGGTTACCTCGACGAAAAGGGCATGGACCATGTCCGCGGCGCACCATATCCCCCGCAGACCCAGGGCAAGATCGAGCGGTGGCACGAGACCATGACCCGAAGGTCCGCGATCGGCAACCTGACGCCTGCCGATGTCTGCTTCGGCAGGGGCGAACAAATCCTGAAACAACGAGAGGAGGTCAAATGAAAACCCATGCTCACGCGGCGCTTGCGCCACGAAACCGAAAACGCATAATCTCAATCGAGAATGGATCAGAACCTCCAATCCAAAAACCGCTCACGCGTCCAAAATTGTCTGACGACGGACACCCTTTCTCGGTAGAGAATTGACGGCGTTTGAACACCGCCCTGATATTCCCCCCTCAGGGCCTCACCAACTTTCACGCGTTTCTTTCCGTCAGGTGCGCCGGATACCGGTCAAGCGGCGCTGCGTCGCTGCGGTTCCCGTCACACGAGCCCGCGCCCTTCGCGGCAACTGCCGAGCTGTGCGCGATAGCGGTCGGCGCGCAGGGCGAGCCTGTCCGAAACCCGCAACAGCCACGGCTTGGTATTGTGATTGCCGCGCGCATAGCCGGTGCGCCCCTCGTGATAGGCGAGGTACTGGTTGCGCGCGTCATAGGGTGACAGCCCCAGGCGGTCGTTCGATGCTGACATGTACCAGCCGATGAAATCGGTGGCGTCGTGAATGTCGGTGCGCCGCGCCCCGCGGTTTCTGGTTTCGGCCTTGTATTCGTCCCATGTTCCGTCGAGCGCCTGCGAATACCCGTAGGCTGAACTGACCCGCCCGCGCGGGATCACCCCGAGACTGTATCGAAACGGCGTGCGCGCATCGCTGACGAATTTGCTTTCCTGATATATGGTCGCCATCTGCACATGTGCCGGGATGCCCCATCGGCGTTCGCTCGCGCGCAAGGCGCGGGCGTATTCAGGGCGCTCGGCGATGATCTCGCAGGCGTTGTCAAGATTGCGCGGGGCCGTGCCATAGCCTGTTCCGCCGCCACAGGAGGACAGCAGGACAAGAACGACCAATGCGCGAAGAGTTCTGCTCATCTGCCTCTCGCTTTCGTTTTGGATGAACCATAGCCGAAACGGTCGCGGAGGGGAAATGCGAATTTGCCCGGTCACCGCTCTCGTGTATCGCGACCGCGTCACGCCAGCGATCACGGACATGTTCCCGCGTATTTCATCCGAGAATTGGACAAGGCAGGCTTGCTCCGGTATATGAATATGCTAAACATGGACAGGTAATGATGAAACAGCGAGCCAAATATCACCTGGGCCAAGTGGTCCGTCACAAGAAACACCCGTTTCGCGGGGTTGTTTTCGATGTGGATCCGCAATTCGCCAATACGGACGAATGGTATGCGTCGATCCCCGAGGATAGCCGACCGTCGAAGGAACAGCCGTTCTACCACCTGCTGGCCGAGAACGAGCAGAGCTATTACATCGCCTATGTCAGTGAGCAGAACCTGGTGGCGGATTATTCGGGCGAACCGGTGGATCATCCCGACATCCCCGACCTGTTCGGACCGTTCGAGGACGGGCATTATCCGTTGCAATTCCAACTGAACTGACGCGAGGCAGGCGGGCGATCCATCCCTGAAGCCTGTGTCGCTGTCACCGTCCGGATTTCGTGTTTGTCGCCTGCGCATGCCGCACGGTAGCGCCTCGTGAACCCGCCGGACATACGACCTCGACGCCACGCAATGGGTGGGGGCAATGGCGCGCGGCGCCGAGGGCAGCCTTGCAGCTACCCCACCCTTATGGCGCGACTTTGTGACGGTGCTTTGCCCGGAATATGGTATTATCGCGGTGACGGAACCGAACGGATGCGCGCTACGGCGCGCCGAGGTCGAAATCGAGGATCAGCCGGTTCTCCTCTTCGTCGCGCAGATAGTGCAGGCGCGCCGTCAGCGCGCGAATGAGCGACCACCCAAATCCGCCCTCCGGAAGTGTCGCGCGCTGGCAGGTGACGTCGGGTGCGGGCCCGGCTGGCGGCGCAAGCCTCGGCATGGCCACACCCTGGTCCCGCAATTCGCAAGTCAGGTGCCGCTGGCCGACCGACAGGGTCAGGGTTATGATTCCATGCGGCCCGGGCCGGTAGGCATGTTCGACGATATTGTTGAGCGCTTCGGCCAGCGCGATCTCGATATTGCTGCAATCGTCGTCGCGCAGGTTTTCGGCGGCCAGACGCGCGCGCAGCTCGCTCAGCATTCGGCGCACATCGAGGGCCGTCGCGCTACATCTGAACGTCATATTGCCTGTCATGATCTGCGCGCTCACCTTCGCGTGATTCTGATCCGGCCCCCGGTTCGGCGCTGCCGGGGATGCTCACCCGGTCGCGCGCGTGGTCAGCGCGTCGATGGCGTCATGGATCACGAATACGGTGTCCATGCGCGTCAGGCGAAACACCTTGGCCACATCGGGGGTCAGCGCCGCCAGATCGAGCCTGCGCCCGTCGCCCATGGTTTTCATCGCCGAGACAATCGCGCCAAGGCCGCTCGAATCGACGAAGGTCACGTTTCCGAGGTCGAGCACGACATGGGTCGGTCCATCCGCCACGGCCCCGCGCATCGCGTCCTTGAACGCGATCGCAGCCGCGGCGTCGATCCGCGCCGCAATCACGTTCACGATGATCATGTCCCCATGACGGGTGGTCGAGAGTTCCATGCAGCCTCCGGCGTGTTATGCTTCCGCGTAACCGACACTAGAGCCGATTCCTTACCATTCGGTATGCGCGAATCGGGATCCATGACGGAGGGAGAAGAATGAACGAGGTTGTGATCGCCGGGGCGGCCCGCACGCCGCTTGGCGGGTTCATGGGCGATTTCGACGGGGTCGCGGCGCCGGTTCTGGGCGGTGCTGCCATCGCGGCCGCCCTGAAGGGGGCGGGCGTGGACACCGTCGACGAGGTCCTTATGGGCTGCGTTCTCGCGGCGGGGCAGGGGCAGGCTCCGGCCCGGCAGGCGGGGTTTGCCGCGGGTCTTGGCGAGGATGTGCCCGCCACCACGCTCAACAAGATGTGCGGATCCGGCATGAAAGCGGCGATGATCGGGTTCGACCAGATCGCGCTCGGCCATACCGCCACGGTGATCGCGGGCGGCATGGAATCGATGTCCTGCGCGCCGTATCTTTTGCCCAAGATGCGCGGCGGTGCGCGGTTGGGGCATGCGGGTGCTGTCGATCACATGTTTCTCGACGGGCTGGAGGACGCGTATGACAAGGGCCGCCTGATGGGCACCTTCGCCGAGGATTGCGCGGAAAAGTTCCAGTTCACGCGCGAAGCCCAGGACGACTACGCGCTCGGTTCGCTGCAAGGTGCGCTCGACGCGCAGAAATCCGGTGCGTTCGGGGCTGAGATCGCGCACGTCACGCTGAAGGGCCGCAAGGGCGAGGTGACGGTCAGCACCGACGAGCAACCCGGCACCGCGCGCCCCGAGAAGATCCCGCATCTCAAGCCCGCCTTCCGCGAGGGCGGCACGGTGACACCGGCAAATTCGAGCTCGATCAGCGACGGGGCCGCGGCATTGCTTCTGGCGTCGCGAGAGGCGGCCGAGGCGCAGGGCCTGACCATACGGGCACGTATCCTCGGGCATGCGAGCCATGCGCAGGCCCCGGGTTGGTTCACCACCGCGCCGGTCCCGGCGGCGCGACGGCTGTTGCAGCGGATCGGCTGGTCCATCGACGACGTGGATCTGTGGGAGGTCAACGAGGCCTTTGCGGTGGTCCCCATGGCCTTCATGCGCGAAATGGGCCTGCCGCGCGACAAGGTGAACGTCAACGGCGGTGCCTGTGCGCTCGGCCATCCCATCGGGGCCTCGGGCGCGCGGATCATGGTGACGCTGCTCAATGCGCTGGAAACCCGCGACCTGCGGCGCGGCGTCGCGGCGATCTGCATCGGCGGTGGCGAGGGCACGGCGATCGCCATCGAGCGCGTGACCTGACCGGATCGAGGATCCCGGGCCACGCGGCGGGCGGTGTTTTCGCTTTACACCGCGCCGCCCTCTGGCGATGACGGGCTGATGAGACATGCCGTTCCCCATGCCCGCCCCGGCCAGGTGGTCGGCCTGCTGGGGGGGTCTTTCGACCCGCCGCATGCCGGTCATCTGCATATCAGCCGCGAGGCGCTCAAGCGGTTCGGGCTGGACCGGGTGTGGTGGCTGGTCAGCCCGGGCAACCCGCTCAAGCCGCATGGTCCCGCGCCGCTGCCCGACCGATTGGCCGCGGCGCGGGCGCTGGTGGATCACCCGCGCATCGCGGTCACCGATTTCGAGGCGCGTGCCGGCACCCGCCACACCGCGCAGACGCTGGACGCCTTGAGGCAGGCGGTGCCGGGGCTGCGCCTCGTCTGGTTGATGGGGGCCGACAATCTGGCGCAGTTCCATCGCTGGCAGGACTGGCGCCGCATCATCGAAAGCGTGCCGGTCGGGGTGCTGGCCCGGCCCGGGCAGCGGATCTCGGCGCGGATGTCGCCGGCGGCGCGGATCTACCGCGATGCGCGATTGCCCGCGCATGCGAGCCATCGCCTGGGCCGGGTTCCGGCCCCGGCCTGGTGTTTCGTCAACGTGCCGATGGTGGATATATCGTCAAGTGCCTTGCGCGCGCAGGAAACGGTGCCCGATCCCGCCCGACCCCCGGAGATAGAAATTGGGGATGGAAATTGATCTGCCGTGATGTGAAAGCCGATTGCGCCGCCCCCATCCCTGCGGTTAACTCATCCCGATGACACGAGATTTTTCCAGACGGTTTTTCCTGGGCACGGCGCTGTCGGCGCTTGCGGGCGCTGCTGTGGCCGGGGCGCCAGCGGTGTCGTTGCGCCCGGTGGCCCGGCCCGCGGGCGGGGCCGCGCGTCGCGCCCCGGATGCTGCGGCACTGATCGAAAAGGCGCGGCTTTCGGGGCAGGTGGGCTTTGCGGTGGCCGAGGCCGAAACCGGCCGCGTTCTGGAAGAGCATGACGGCGCGACGGGCCTGCCGCCGGCCAGCGTGACCAAGGCTCTCACGGCGCTTTACGCGCTGGACAGCCTCGGCCCCGATTACCGATTCACCACCCGGCTGATCGCCACGGGCGTTCTGGATAAGGGCGTTCTGAAAGGCGATCTGATCCTCGCGGGCGGGGGCGATCCGACGCTGGACACGCAGGCATTGGCATCCCTCGCGGCGGGCATGAAGACCGCCGGGATGCACGCACTGGACGGGCGTTTTCTGGTCTGGGGCGGGGCGGTGCCCTTCAAGCGCGCAATCGACGAAAACCAGCCCGAGCATGTCGGCTACAACCCGTCGCTGTCGGGGTTGAGCCTCAACTTCAACCGCGTGCATTTCGAATGGAAACGCGCGGGCGGGAAATACACCGTGTCGATGGATGCGCGCGCGGGGCGCTATCGCCCCGATGTGACCGTCGCACAGATGCGGATCGCGGACCGCCGTGGGCCGGTCTACAGCTACAGCGACAAGGGCGGACGCGACGAGTGGAGCGTGGCGCGCGGCGCCTTGGGGTCGGGCGGGGCGCGGTGGCTGCCCGTCCGCAAGCCCGAACTTTACGCCGCAGAGGTCTTTGCCACGCTGGCGCGGTCGCACGGCATCGACCTTGGCAAGGCCGGGGTGATCGACACGCTGCCCGAGGGCGGCGTGTTCGTGACACATCACAGCGCACCGCTCGACAGTATCCTGCGCGACATGCTGAAATATTCCACCAACATCACCGCGGAACTGGTGGGCCTGACCGCGACCGCGCAGCGACAGGGGCGCGCGCTGCCGCTTTCGGCTTCGGCGCAGGCTATGAGCGCGTGGGCGACGGAGGCTCTGGGGATGACCGGGGCGGATCTGCGCGATCATTCGGGGCTGAGCGACCGCTCGCGGCTTGCCGCGGGGGCGTTGGCGCAGGGGCTGGCCCGGGCGGGCCGGACGGGTTTGTTGCGGCCCTTGCTGCGCGAGTATCGCCTGCGCGATGCGAACGGGCGTATGGACCCCGATCATCCGGTCAAGGTGGTGGCCAAGACCGGCACGCTCTATTTCGTCAGCGGTCTTGCGGGATATGTCGAGACGCCGCAGGGCACGGACCTGACATTCGCCATCTTTACCGCGAGCGACAGCCTGCGCGACGGTATCGACCCGTCGCGCGACGAACGACCGCCCGGTGCGCGTGGCTGGAACCGGCGCGCAAAGGACCTGCAACAGGCGTTGATCGAACGGTGGAGCGTGGTGCATGGCGGCTGATCGACCGGGGTCCGGCGGCACGGGCTTGCAAGACGGGTCGGCATCCCGTTAACTGAGCCGCATGATGGATACGCCACGCTACCCCCCGCTGATCGAAAGCCTGCCCGCCGACGTGCCCTTTGTCGGCCCGGAAGAGCTGGAGCGCCGCCTCGGTGCCCCCTTCGCCGCCCGCCTTGGCGCCAATGAAAGCCTGTTCGGCCCGTCGCCACGGGCGCTTGACGCGATCCGGGCCGAGGCCGCGGATGTCTGGAAATACGGCGATCCCGATTGCCACGACCTGCGCGCGGCACTGGCCGATCACATGGGCGTCGCGGTCGGGAACGTGCTGGTGGGCGAGGGGATCGACGGCCTTCTGGGCAATCTCGTGCGGCTGCTGATCGCTCCCGGCGATGCTGTGGTGACATCCGAGGGCGCGTACCCGACGTTCAACTACCACGTGACCGGGTTCGGTGGCGCGCTGCACAAGGTGCCCTACCGCGACGATCACGAGGATCTGCCCGCGCTGATCGAGGCGGCGCATGTGGTGGATGCGAAACTCGTATACCTGTCCAACCCCGACAATCCGATGGGCACATGGCGGCGCGGGGCCGAGATCGAGGCGGCGCTCGACACATTGCCCGAGGGCTGCCTGCTCTGTCTCGACGAGGCCTATCTGGAGTTTGCCCCCGACGGCACGGCGGCAGAGATCGACGTCGAAGACCCCCGCGTGATCCGCATGCGCACCTTTTCCAAGGCCTACGGGATGGCCGGCGCGCGTGTCGGGTATGCGGTGGGTGCGACCGCGCTGATCAAGAGTTTCGACAAGATTCGCAACCATTTCGGCGTGAGCCGCATGGCGCAGGCCGGCGCGCGTGCCGCACTTCTGGATACCGGCTGGCTGGCCCATGTGCAGACCGAGGTGCACGCCGCCCGCGCCGAGATCACGCGCATTGCCCGAGAAAACGGTCTGCCCGCCCTGCCATCGGCCACGAATTTCGTGGCGGTGGATTGCGGGCGGGACGGTGCGTTCGCGCGCGGGGTGCTGACGGCGCTGCAGGGGCAGGGGGTGTTCGTCCGGATGCCGGGCGTGGCCCCGCTGGATCGCTGCATCCGCATCAGCTGTGGTCGCCGGGAGGATCTGCAGGTTCTGGCACGGACCTTGCCGGAGGCGCTACGTCAAGCGGCCCCCGAAGGGGCCGCTGATGTCTCGGGTCCTGTCACGAAGAAGGCGTGATCACGGCGCGGGCGGTCAGTAGGCCGACAGGCCGATCCGCTCGCCGATCGCCATCATGTCCGCCAACAGCTTTGTGGCCTCGTCGACCGGGCCCGGCTCGTTGTCGTGCTTCTCCTTGGCCGAGTTCAACCTTTCGGTCGCCTCGTCCACCATCGCCTTCATATGCTCTTGCGTCATGTCCTCGCGGGCGACGGCCTGCTCGGCCAGCACCGAGATGCTTTCGCCGTCGATCTCGGCGAACCCGCCTGTCACGACATATTCCTTCTCGCCCTCGCGGCCCGTCACCCGCACAAGTCCCGGACGCAGCGTGGTGATGAGCGGCGCGTGATGCGCCATCGCCGTCATGTCGCCATCGGCACCCGGTATCTGCACCTCGTCAACGGCCATCGACGCCAGAAGACGTTCCGGGCTCACCAGATCGAATTGCACTGTCTCAGCCATATCGGCCTCCTGCTATGGTGGGGCCTGCGCCCCACCTGACACTTATGCGGCGTCCGCGGCCATCTTCTCGGCCTTGGCCTTCACGTCCTCAATGCCGCCGACCATATAGAAGGCACCCTCGGGCAGGTGATCGTATTCGCCCGCGACCACCGCCTTGAACGAGGCGATCGTGTCCTCCAGCGGCACCTGAATGCCGTCCGAGCCGGTGAACACCTTGGCCACGTCGAAGGGCTGCGACAGGAATCGCTGGATCTTCCGGGCGCGGGTCACGGTCAGCTTGTCCTCTTCCGAAAGCTCGTCCATGCCGAGGATCGCGATGATGTCCTGCAGCGACTTGTAGCGTTGCAGGATACCCTGAACGTCGCGGGCCACCTTGTAATGCTCTTCACCGACGATCTGCGGATCCATCAGGCGCGAGTTCGAATCGAGCGGGTCGACGGCCGGATAGATCCCCAGCTCCGAGATCGCGCGGTTGAGAACCGTGGTCGCATCGAGGTGGGCGAAGGTCGTCGCCGGGGCGGGGTCGGTCAGGTCGTCGGCGGGCACGTAGACCGCCTGGATCGACGTGATCGAGCCGGCCTTGGTCGAGGTGATGCGTTCCTGCATCTGGCCCATGTCCGTGGCCAGTGTCGGCTGATAGCCCACGGCCGAGGGGATGCGGCCCAGAAGCGCCGACACCTCGGAGCCCGCCTGCGTGAAGCGGAAGATGTTGTCGACGAAGAACAGCACGTCCGAGCCCGAGGCGTCGCGGAAGTTTTCGGCCAGCGTGAGACCGGTCAGCGCCACACGGGCACGCGCGCCCGGCGGTTCGTTCATCTGGCCGTAGACCAGCGCCACTTGGCTCTCCGTCAGATTGTCGGGTTTGATCACGTTCGATTCGAGCATCTCGTGATAGAGGTCGTTGCCCTCACGCGTCCGTTCGCCGACACCGGCGAACACGGAGTAGCCCGAATGCACCTTGGCGATGTTGTTGATCAGTTCCATGATGAGAACCGTCTTGCCCACACCGGCACCGCCAAACAGGCCGATCTTGCCGCCCTTGGAATAGGGGGCGAGCAGGTCGACCACCTTGATGCCGGTCACCAGAATCTCGCTCTCGGTCGATTGCTCGTCGAAGGCGGGGGCGGGCTGGTGAATGGCGCGCCGTTCGTCGGATTTGATCGGCTCGCCCTCGTCGATCGCCTCGCCGATCACGTTCATGATGCGTCCCAGCGTGGCGTCGCCCACCGGCACGGTGATCGGCCCGTCGAGATCGCTGACCTCCTGTCCGCGCACCAGACCCTCGGTCGCGTCCATCGCGATGCAGCGCACGGTGTTCTCGCCGAGATGTTGCGCCACCTCGAGCACCAGACGCTTGCCGTGGTTGTCGGTTTCCAGCGCGTTCAGGATCGCCGGCAGGTGATCGCCGAACTGCACGTCCACCACGGCGCCGATGACCTGGGTCACTTTGCCTTTTGCATTTGCCATGTGTCTTCTCCGGTTAATGACTACCCGTTGCCGAGCAGAAATCTTCATATTTTGACAGCGCAGATAGACGGTTGCGCCGAGTATTTCCGTTCAACGTGCGATCACTACTCAGAAGACCTCGCACGTAAGCCAACTGAGACGCTTTCCAATCCGCATCAAGATCAATGCGATAATCGTTCTCGACCGTGGCCAGATAACTGACATATGAACGCGCAGACGGTGTGCCGATCCCGCCATGACGGTGCGCCCAGTATTCAAAGGCCGACGCACGCATCAAAGCGCTTCCGCGCCGGAAATGATTTCGATCAGCTCGTTGGTGATCACGGACTGACGGGTGCGGTTGTACTGGATGGTCAGATCGTCAATCATCTCGCCCGCATTGCGCGTGGCGTTGTCCATCGCCGACATCCGCGCGCCCTGTTCCGAGGCCGCGTTTTCAAGCAGCGCGCTGAAGATCTGCGTGGCGACACCGCGCGGCAGAAGATCGGCGAGGATCGCCTGTTCGTCGGGCTCGTAATCGTAGACCGTATCCGCGTCCGCCGCGTCGACCTCGCCGACATCGGCCGGGATGATCTGCTGCTTGGTCGGGATCTGGGTGACCACGTTCTCGAACTTCGAGTAAAAGATCTTGGCCACGTCAAACTCGCCCGCGTCGAACCGCTTGAGCACATTGTTCGCGACCGCCTGCGCCTCGGCATAGCCGATGCGCTTGACCTCCGAAAAGTCCACATGGTCGATGAAATACGACCCGTAGTCGCGCTTCATCGCCTCGCGGCCCTTCTTGCCGACGGTGAGGATCTTGACGGTCTTGCCCTGGTCGATCAGCGACTGGGCCTCGCTCTTGGCCAGCTTGGCGATATTGCCGTTGAAACCGCCGCACAGCCCGCGCTCCGCGGTCATCACGACCAGCAGATGCACCTTGTCGTCGCCGGTGCCGGCCAGCAGCCGCGGCGCGTTGTCGATGTCGCCCACGGAGGCCGCAAGCTTGGCGATCACCGCGTTGAAGCGTTCGGTGTAGGGCCGCGACATTTCCGCGGCCTCCTGAGCGCGGCGCAGTTTCGCCGCGGCGACCATCTGCATGGCCTTGGTGATCTTGCGGGTCGACTTGACCGACGTGATCCGGGTTTTGAGGTCCTTGAGATTAGCCATGGCCTTGCCTGCCCCTTACGCGAAATCAGCGGCGAATTCGTCCAGCGCAGCCTTGATCCTGTCCGCGGCCTCGCCCTTGATCTTGGGGTCCTCCTTGGTGATGTAGTCCAGCACATCCTCATGCTTGCCATGCAGATGCTTGAGCAGACCCTCCTCGAAGCGGCCGACATCGTCGACGCTGATCTTGTCGAGATAGCCATGCGTGCCCGCATAGATGATGCACACGATCTCGGCATTGGTCAGCGGCGAATATTGCGGCTGCTTCATCAGCTCGGTCAGGCGCGCGCCGCGGTTCAGAAGCTGCTGCGTCGCGGCATCGAGATCCGAGCCGAACTGCGCGAACGCCGCCATCTCGCGGTACTGCGCAAGCTCCAGCTTGACCGGGCCGGCCACCGATTTCATCGCGTTGGTCTGCGCCGAGCCGCCCACGCGGCTGACCGACAGGCCGGTATTCACCGCCGGGCGGATGCCTTGGTAGAACAGGTCGGTTTCAAGGAAGATCTGGCCATCGGTGATCGAGATCACGTTGGTCGAGATGAAGTCCGAAATGTCGCCGGCCTGCGTCTCGATGATCGGCAGCGCGGTGAGCGAGCCCGATCCGTTGGCCTCGTTGAGCTTCGCGGACCGCTCCAGCAGGCGGGAGTGCAGGTAGAACACGTCGCCGGGATAGGCCTCGCGGCCCGGCGGACGGCGCAGCAGCAGCGACATCTGGCGATAGGCGACGGCCTGCTTGCTGAGGTCGTCATAGACGATCAGCGCGTGCCGGCCGTTGTCGCGGAAATGTTCGGCCATCGCGGTGGCCGAGTAGGGCGCGAGGAACTGCATCGGCGCGGGGTCCGACGCGGTGGCGGCGACCACGATCGAATACTCGATCGCGCCGCTTTCCTCGAGCTTCTTGACAAGCTGCGCGACGGTCGAGCGTTTCTGACCGATGGCGACATAGACGCAATACAGTTTCTTGTACTCGTCATCGCCGGCCGCGTCGTTGTAGTTCTTCTGGTTGAGGATCGTGTCGAGCGCCACGGCGGTCTTGCCGGTCTGGCGGTCGCCGATGATCAGCTCGCGCTGACCACGCCCGACCGGGATCATCGCGTCCACGGATTTCAGGCCGGTCGCCATCGGCTCGTGCACCGACTTGCGCGGGATGATGCCCGGCGCCTTCACATCGGCCAGACCACGGCTCTTGGTCTTGATCGGGCCCTTGCCGTCGATCGGATTGCCCAGACCGTCCACGACGCGCCCCAGAAGCTCGTCTCCGATCGGCACGTCCACGATGGACTTGGTGCGCTTGACGGTGTCGCCTTCCTTGATGTCGCGGTCGGAGCCGAAGATCACGACGCCGACATTGTCGGTCTCGAGGTTGAGCGCCATGCCCATGATGGCCCCCGGAAACTCCACAAGCTCGCCGGCCTGCACGTTGTCCAGACCATAGACGCGGGCGATCCCGTCACCGACGGACAGAACCCGCCCGATCTCGGCGACCTCGGCCTCCTGGCCGAAATTCTTGATCTGGTCCTTCAGGATCGCAGAAATCTCTGCAGCTTGGATACCCATTTATCCGACCTCTTTCATTGCATTCTGGAGGGAATCGAGCCGCGAGCGGATCGAGGTGTCGATCATCTTCGAGCCCACTTTGACGACAAGACCGCCGATGAGGCTTTCATCGACGGTCGCTTTCAGTTTCACGTCGCGGCCGACCTGCGCCGACAGCGTCTTGGTCAGCTTGTCGGACTGTGCCTTGGTCAGGGCCTTGGCGCTGGTCACGTCGGCCGTCACCTCGCCCTTGTCCTCGGCGATCAGCGCGTCAAGCTGTGCCAGAAGCTGCGGCAGCACGAACAGGCGCCGCTTGGCCGTCATCACCGCCAGACCGTTGCGCAGCTCGGACGCAAGCTCCATCTTGTCGGCGATGGCGGTGATCGCAGCACTCTGCGCATCGCGACCCAGCACCGGCGAGGCGACGAGCGCCCGCAGGTCGTCGCTTTCGCGCATCGCCGCGGCAAGGTCGTCGGTATTCTGTTCGAGATTTGCGAGAGATCCGTTTTCCTTCGCAAGCTCAAAAATCGCGATGGCATAGCGCGCGGCAATGCCGGAAGAAATCGCTGCTGGTTCGGACACGTCCACCCTTCCGATGATCTGGCCCCGGTCTGGAAGCTGTGACGTCAGGTCACTTCCGGGGACGTTTGCGTATCATTTGCCGATCGGCACGTCGAATTTTGGCGGGGTGTAGCAGAGCCTCTCGCGCCCGGCAAGCCGCTTGGAATGCGTTGTATGCCGTAGAATACCGCGTAACTTCATCGGCTTACCCGCTTCGCAATGGAATGCACGGGTTTTCAGCGGCAAAAAACATGGCTTTTGCCGACGAATTCGCGATTCCCCCTCTACCGCGACCGGGCAAATGCCCCCCGACGCGGTATCGTCCGCACAGCCGCGCGACGCGCCCCGGCCTCCGCGCGTCACGACTGTTTCAACAGTGTCAGAACCTGCTGCGAGGGCAGCCCGTCCGGCGTGGCGCCCACCGATGACTGGAAGGCGCGGATCGCGGCAACGGTGTTCGGCCCGATGATACCGTCGATCTTTTCCACCGCATAGCCTTTGCTTTGCAACCTGCGCTGCATCTCCTTGCGCTCGGCGAAACTCAGCGGATCATAGCCGCGCGGCCAGCTTGCCCTGATCGGCGGCCCGCCCGCGATCCGATCGGCCAGATGCCCCACGCCGAGCGCGTAGGCGTCGGAATTGTTGTAGCGCTTGATGACGTCGAAATTGGCAAAGACCATGAAGGCCGGGCCGGACGGGCCCGCAGGCTGCAGGATCCGCGCAGAGCCATGGTCGCGCACCGCGCGGCCGTCGGTCCCGACCACGCCCCGCGACGCCCAGTCCGACGGCATGCGCTTGGTGTCGCCGAACGCGGCGCCCTGCGGCACCCGCACCTCGACGCCCCAGGGCATGTTCTCGTGCCAGCCGAACCGGTCGAGATAGGCGGCGGTCGAGGCCAGCGCATCGGTGGGGTCGTCCGACCACACGTCGCGCTTGCCGTCGCCGGTGAAATCCACCGCATAGGCGGCGTAGGATGTGGGCATGAACTGCGTGTGCCCCATCGCGCCCGCCCAGGATCCGGTCATGTTCTCGGGGCTGATGTCCCCCGCTTGCACGATCTTGAGCGCGGTGACGAGCTGTTTCTCGAAAAACGCGCCGCGCCGCCCGTCATAGGCCAGCGTCGCCATGGAGCCGATCAGCGGCAGATCGCCGAGGCGGTCACCATAGTTGCTTTCCATCCCCCAGATGGCCGCGACGATCTCCTTCTCGACGCCGTACCGCGTCTCGATCCGGTTCAGGGTGCCGAGGTGGCGGCGCAGCGCGGCCCGTCCGTTCTCCACCCGCGCGGGCGAGACCGCGCTGTCGAGATAATCCCAGATCTCTCGTCTGAATTCCGACTGGTTGCGGTCATTGGCCACGATATCGGGGTTGTAGCGGGCGCTTTTGAACGCGCGGTCGAACACCGCCGCGCTGATGCCTTGCGACAGCGCGCGCCCGCGAAATGCGGCGACCCACCGGTCGAACCCGGGATCGGCGCTGGCCCGCGGGGCAGGCGGGGTGTCGGGGCGGATCTGCGGTCGCAGGCTCCGCACCGGGACGGCCGTTGCCACCACGGTCTCGGACGGGTTCAGGCCCGCCCCGGGCCGCAATTGCGGTCGCAATGATTCCTCGACCGCGGCTGCCGCCCACGCGGTGGAAATTCCAATGAAAAGCCCCGAAAGCCCGAGAAGACGTGCCCGCATCGCTCTGCCCTTTTTTGTTGGTCGTGTTTTTTTGCAAGCATAGCGCGATTATCCGAAAATCGGAAGCGATCTTGCACGGGGCTGACGCATTCTGTCGGCGTCTGGTGTCCGGGCTTTGGCAGAGCGCCGCCGGGTCTAGCCGCGTTTGCGCGCCACCTTGCGCTTCGCCTTGGCCGCCTTGCGCTTCGCCTGTGCTGCCTTGCGCTGCGGTGGTGCGCCGCGCCGCGTGCCTCTGCCGCCCTTGGGAAGCGTCTCGCCCTCGAGGCTTACCAAGTCCAGCGCGATCCCGCCCGAGACGGGTATGGCCTCGGAAAGCTTCACCGTCACGCGCTGTCCCAGCCCGATGGTCAGCCCGGTATCGGCCCCCATCAGGGTCCCGGCCTCACGGTCGAAATGGAAGTACTCGCGCCCCAGCGAGCGCACCGGCACAAGCCCGTCCGCGCCGGTGTCATCAAGCCGGACGAACACGCCGAACTTGGCCACGCCGCTGATCTTGCCGGTGAACGTGTCGCCGACACGTTCCGACAGGAAGGCCGCGAGGTAGCGGTCATTGGTGTCACGTTCGGCCACCATCGAGCGGCGCTCGGTCTCGGAGATGTGCTGCGCGGTGGCGTCCAGATTCTCGACCTCCGCGGGGCTCAGCCCGTCCTTGCCCCAGCCATGCGCCGAGATCAGCGCGCGGTGCACGATGAGATCAGCGTAGCGGCGGATCGGCGAGGTGAAATGCGCATAGGCCCGCAGCGACAGGCCAAAATGCCCGAAATTCTGCGGCGCGTAATAGGCCTGTGTCATGGCACGCAGCGTCGACATGTTGATCACCTCGGCATGATCGGTGTCCTGTGCCGCCGCCAGCAGCGCGTTGAGATGTGCGGTGCGCAGCACCTGCCCCCTGGCCAAAACCAGCCCGGCTGCCTCGGCCACCTCGCGCAGGCTGTCCAGCTTTTCGACACTGGGTTCCTCGTGGACCCGGAAGAGAAGCGGCGATTTGCGCGCCTGCAGCGTCTCGGCGGCGGCCACATTGGCCAGCACCATGCATTCCTCGATCAGCTTGTGCGCCTCCAGCCGGTCGGTGAAATTCACCGACAGCACCTTGCCCGTATCGCTCAGCACGACCTTGCGCTCGGGCAGGTCCAGATCGAGCGGCTGGCGGGTGTTGCGCGCCGTCTTCAGCGCCTCATGCGCGGCGTAAAGCGGCCGGATCACCTCGTCGAGAAGCGGCGCACAGGCCGCGTCCGGGGCGCCATCCATCGCCGCCTGCACCTGTTGGTATGTCAGCGAGGCCGCCGAGCGCATCAGCCCGCGTACGAAGCGGTGCCCGATCTTTTCGCCACTGCTGTCGATCTGCATGCGCACCGCCAGACAGGCGCGCTCCACGCCCTCGTGCAGCGAACACAGATCGCCCGACAGTCGGTCGGGCAGCATCGGCACGACGCGGTCGGGGAAATAGCTGGAATTGCCGCGCCGCCGCGCCTCGGTATCCAACCCTGAGCCGGGCCGCACATACTGCGCCACATCGGCGATCGCCACCCAGATCACGTGCCCGCCCTCGTTGTCGTCATCGGCATGCGCGAAGATCGCATCGTCGTGGTCGCGCGCATCCGACGGGTCGATGGTGATCAGCGGCAGATCGCGCAGATCTTCGCGCGCCTCAAGACCGGCGGGGTGCATCGCGTCGGCCTCGGCGATCACCGCGTCGGGAAATTCGTCCGGGATGCCGTGCTGATGGATCGCGATGAGCGACACGGCCTTGGGCGCCGACGGATCGCCCAGCCGGTCCAGCACCCGTGCGCGCGGCAGCCCGAGCCGGTCCTTGGGCCCGGCCTGCTCGGCCTCGACCAGTTCGCCATCCTGCGCGCCACCCGTGGCATCGCGGCGCACCAGCCATTCCTTGCCAAGGCCCTTGTCGATGGGCACGATCCTGCCGCCTTCCTCGCCGGTGCGGAAAATCCCCAGAACCTTGCGCGGATTGGCCCCGATGCGGCGGATCAGCCGCGCCTCGTAATGATGCGCCTCGCCCTTGACCTCCTGCAGACGCGCGAGGATGCGGTCGCCTTGGCCGAGCGCCGGGTCCGAGGCGCGCGGGATGATCAGCACCACAGGCTCCACCCCCGCGCCCTGCCATTCCAGCGGCCGCGCCAGCAATTCGCCATCGTTTGTCTGGCCCGAGACCTGAAGAACGCTCACCGGCGGCAGGCGATCAGGATCGCGATAGGTCTTCTTGCGCTTTTCAAGATGCCCCTCGTCCTCCAGTTCCCTGAGGATGCGCTTGAGGTCGATCCGCGCCGCGCCCTTGATGCCGAAGGCCTTGGCGATATCGCGTTTCGAGGTGAGGGTCGGGTTGTCCGAAATCCATTGCAGGATCTCGACCTTGCTGGGCATGTCACTCATGCGCGTGGATCTAGCACGACGCGATCCGGGCGTCATCCCGATACGCATCGGGGATGGCGTCTTTTCGGCCCCGCGTTCTGGTGCCCGGCCCGGATCACTGCATCCGCAGCGCGCCGTCCAGCCGGATCACCTCGCCGTTGAGATAGCCGCATTCGACGATGAACCGTGCCAGCCGCGCGTATTCGTCGGGATCGCCGAGCCGCTTGGGAAAGGTCACCTCGGCTGCGAGGTTGTCCTGCACCTCCTGCGGGAGGCCGCGCATCATCGGCGTGGCGAAGATGCCCGGCGCGATGGCCATGACGCGGATCCCCTCGCGTGTCAGGTCGCGCGCCATGGGCAGCGACAGACCGACGATCCCACCTTTTGACGCCGCATAGGCGGCCTGTCCTTTCTGGCCGTCGAAGGCGGCGATCGAGGCGGTGTTGACGATCACGCCGCGCCCGCCATCGGCATCGGGCGCATTGCCGGCCATTTCGGCGGCCGCAAGGCGCGCGACGTTGAACGTGCCGACAAGGTTGATGTCGACGGTCTGCCGGAAAATCCCGAGATCATGCGGCCCGTCGCGCCCCAGCGTCTTGGCCCCGTTGACGATCCCGGCGCAGTTGAGGGCGGCGGTGATCCGACCCATGGCCGTTTTCGCGGTGGCGATGGCCGCAGCGACGGAGGCCGCGTCGGTCACGTCCGTCTCGGCGAATGTCGCGCCGATTTCGGCGGCCACTTCGGACCCGCGCGCGACATCGCGGTCGAGCAGCGTCACCTGTGCGCCGCAGGCGCGAAAGTGCCGGGCCGCCGCCTCGCCGAGGCCCGAGGCCCCGCCGGTGATGATCGCCGCCGTTTCTTCGATGCGCATGGCTGTCTCCCCGCATGCAAATGAACAAGCGTTCAGATATCGGCGGCGTGGCCTGCTGTCAAACCGGACGCCGGCGTATGGCTGCGTCCCACCGCCCCCATCAACCATTTCTCGACAGGTCCGCCGATATGAGTCATCTTCCGATCAAGGGCGACGCTACGTAAAGGGAGGAACGGATGCTCGATACAACTGCACAGGATGCCGTCACGCAGATCCTGACGGATTTCGGTCACGCACTGGAACAGGGCGACATCGATCGCGCCACGGAGTTCTTCGTGGAGGACAGCTATTGGCGGGATCTGGTGACATTCACCTGGAACCTCAATACATGCGAGGGCAGGGCCGAGATCGCCGACATGCTGCGCGCGCAATTGTCGGCCATCAAACCGCATGACTGGCAGATCGCCGAGGGCGAGGTGGCGACCGAGGAGGGTGGCGTCACCACCGCCTGGATCCAGTTCGAGACCGATGTCGCGCGTGGCTATGGGCTGATCCGGCTGCGCGACGGTCGGATCTGGACGCTGCTGACCACCATGGTCGAACTCAAGGGCCATGAGGAACCCTTGGGCTTTGCCCGTCCGCTGGGGGCCAAGCACGGGGCCGCCAAGAACCAGCCGACCTGGAAGGAGGATCGCGAGCGCGAGCAGGCCGAACTGGGCTATCTCGAACAACCCTATGTGCTGATCGTCGGCGGCGGGCAGGGCGGTATCGCGCTTGGCGCGCGGCTGCGGCAACTGGGCGTGCCGACGATCATCGCGGAAAAGAACGACCGCGCCGGCGACAGCTGGCGCAACCGCTACAAGTCGCTCGCCCTGCATGACCCGGTCTGGTACGACCACTTCCCCTATCTCAAGTTCCCGCCGAACTGGCCGGTCTTTACCCCCAAGGACAAGCTTGGCGACTGGATGGAGATGTATACCAACATCATGGAGCTGAACTACTGGACGCGCACCACCTGCAAATCGGCGACCTATGACGACGCGGCGCAGGAATGGACGGTCGTGGTGGATCGCGATGGCGAGGAGATCACGCTGAGGCCAAAGCAACTGGTGCTGGCCACCGGCATGTCCGGCAAGGCCAACCTGCCGCAGTTTCCGGGCATGGAGACGTTCAAGGGCGAACAGCAGCATTCCAGCCAGCATCCCGGCCCCGACGCCTACAGGGGCAAGAAGGCCGTCGTGGTGGGATCCAACAACTCCGCCCACGACATCTGCGCGGCGCTATGGGAGAATGACGTCGACGTGACGATGGTTCAGCGCTCCTCCACGCATATCGTGAAATCCGACACGCTGATGGAGATCGGCCTTGGCGCGCTTTATTCCGAAGAGGCGGTGCGGGGTGGCATGACCACCGAGAAGGCCGATCTGACCTTCGCCTCGGTGCCTTATGCGATCCTGCACGCGTTCCAGATCCCGCTCTACGAACAGATGAAGGAGCGCGACGCGGAGTTCTATGCGGGTCTCGAAAAGGCCGGCTTCTGGCTGGACTGGGGCGCCGACGGGTCCGGTCTTTTCATGAAATACCTGCGCCGGGGCGGCGGCTATTACATCGATGTGGGTGCCTGCCAGCTGGTGATCGACGGCAAGATCAAGCTGGCCCACGGCAATGTCGCCGAGGTGGTCGAGGACGGTCTGCTGCTGGAGGACGGCACGCACCTTCCGGCCGACCTGATCGTCTACGCGACAGGTTACGGGTCGATGAACGGCTGGGCGGCAGACCTGATCGGGCAGGATGTGGCCGACAAGGTCGGCAAGTGCTGGGGGCTGGGTTCGGACACGCCCAAGGATCCGGGGCCCTGGGTCGGCGAGGAACGCAACATGTGGAAACCCACCCGGCAGGAGGCGCTCTGGTTCCACGGCGGCAACCTGCACCAGTCGCGGCACTACTCGCAATTCCTGTCGCTGCAGCTCAAGGCCCGCATGGAAGGGATCGACACGCCGGTCTATGGCATCCCCGAAACGCATCACCTGGGATGAGCGAAGATGCCACCTCCGGGGAGGTCGTGGCAGCGCTTGATCCTCGGCAAGGGCGATGTGCTGCCCGGCGCTGATTGCGCGATCTGCCCGCGCGGCGCGACGGCGACGGCCGTCCGCGCGGGTGCCCGTTCACGCCGCCGCCATTTCGCGCGTCGCGTGAAGAAACAACGCATTGTCCATGGGGGACAAGACAGCTATCACCCCGCTCAACCCAAATCCACCGGAGCGGAGCGGCACAGACATGGCAGCCTATCAATACGTGTACCACATGCAGGGCGTCTCCAAGGCGTATCCGGGCGGCAAGAAGTGCTTCGAGGACATCCATCTGAACTTCCTGCCCGGCGTCAAGATCGGCGTCGTCGGCGTCAACGGCTCGGGCAAATCCACGCTGATGAAGATCATGGCCGGCCTCGACACCGATTTCACCGGCGAGGCGTGGTGCGCCGAGGGCGCGCGCGTCGGCTACCTGCCGCAGGAGCCGCAACTGGACGAGACCCTGAACGTGCGCGACAACGTGATGCTGGGCGTGGCGAAAAAGCAGGCCAAGCTTGAGCGGTTCAACGAGCTGGCGATGAACTATTCCGACGAGACCGCGGACGAGATGGCGACGCTGCAGGACGAGATCGACAGCGACAACCTGTGGGATCTCGACAGCCAGATCGACGTGGCGCTCGAGGCGCTGCGCTGCCCGCCCGACGCAGCCGATGTGACAAGCCTCTCGGGCGGCGAGAAACGCCGCGTGGCGCTGTGCAAGCTGCTGCTCGAGGCCCCCGACATGCTGCTGCTCGACGAGCCGACGAACCATCTCGACGCCGAGACCATCGCGTGGCTGCAACAGCACCTGATCGATTACAAGGGCACGATCCTGATCGTCACCCATGACCGCTACTTTCTCGACAACATCACCGGCTGGATCCTTGAACTGGATCGCGGTCGCGGCATCCCGTATGAGGGTAATTACTCAAGCTGGCTGGAGCAGAAAGCGAAACGCCTCGCCCAGGAGTCGCGCGAGGACAAGTCCAAGCAAAAGACCCTGCAACGCGAGCTTGAATGGATGCGGCAGGGGCAGAAGGCACGTCAGGCCAAGCAGAAGGCCCGGATCAACGCCTATAACGAGATGGCCAACCAGTCCGAGCGCGAGAAGCTGGCGAGCGCCCAGATCGTCATTCCCAACGGGCCGCGTCTCGGCTCCAAGGTGATCGAGGTCGAGAATCTGCGCAAGCACATGGGTGACAAGCTTCTGATCGAGGATCTGAGCTTTGCCTTGCCGCCCGGCGGCATCGTCGGCGTGATCGGCCCCAACGGCGCGGGCAAGTCCACGCTGTTCCAGATGCTGACCGGGCACGAGGCACCGGATTCCGGCACGATCGAATACGGCGACACCGTCAAGATGTCCTATGTCGACCAGTCGCGCGACGATCTCAAACCCGACGAGAATGTCTGGGAGGCGATCGCGGACGGCAAGGACATCATCAAGCTGGGCGATGCCGAGGTGAACGCCCGCGCCTATTGTTCCTCGTTCAACTTCAAGGGCGGCGATCAGCAGAAGAAGGTCTCGCTTTTGTCGGGGGGCGAGCGCAATCGCGTGCACATGGCGCGGCTGCTGAAGGACGGCGGTAACGTCCTGCTGCTCGACGAGCCGACCAACGATCTCGACGTCGAAACCCTGCGCGCGCTCGAGGACGCGCTGGTCGATTTCGCCGGCTGCGCCGTGGTCATCTCCCACGACCGGTTCTTCCTCGACCGCATCTGCACGCATATGCTCGCCTTCGAGGGCGACGCGCATGTGGAATGGTTCGAGGGCGCCTTTTCGGATTACGAGGAAGACAAGAAACGCCGCCTCGGTGCCGATGCGCTGGAGCCCAAGAGGGTGAAGCACAAGAAATTCGTGAGGTGAGAAAGAAGATTGCGTCGAAGGCCGCGCCGCAAGGCATCTTGAAACGATGATCTCGGCGCGTCTGCCGTGAGTGGTCAACTCACCCGGGCCCGGATCATCCCTTTGTGTCGGGCACAAGCGGGGTAGTCACAATGCAATCCGCACTCGCCGGCTTCGCGCTCGGGCTGGGGTTGATCCTTGCCATCGGGGCACAGAATGCGTTCGTGTTGCGGCAGGGGTTGCGGCGCGAGCATGTGTTGGCGGTGGTGCTGGTCTGTGCGGTCTCGGATGCCGTTCTGGTTACGGTCGGCGTCGCCGGGTTCGGCGCGTTGGCCGAGGCCGTGCCGGGGCTGGAGCGGGTCATGCGCTATGGCGGGGCCGCGTTCCTGATCGTCTACGGCGCGCGCGCGTTTCTGGCCGCGTGGCGCGGGGGGGAGGCGTTGCAGGCTTTCGGCGGTTCGGGCGGTCTGCGACAGGCGGTCCTGACCTGTCTCGCGCTGACATGGCTCAACCCGCATGTCTATCTCGACACCGTGGTCCTTTTGGGCGCGGTCGCTTCGCAATACCCCGATCGGCTGGCCTTCGGCGCGGGCGCGGTCACGGCGAGCTTCGTGTTCTTCTTCGCGCTCGGCTATGGCGCACGGGCGCTGGCGCCTTTATTCCGCAGCCCGGCCAGCTGGCGCATTCTCGATGCCGGGGTGGGCGTCGTCATGTGGGCCATCGCGGCCAGCCTTCTGACGGGCTGAGCCATGCGTCCGGCGGGACCGGGCATTGCATGAAAAGCATGGGCTTTGCGGCGCGGCCGGCTCGACAGGACGCGCGCGCCATGTGCTAATGCCCCGATGGCAGAACCGCATCACATCGATACAGACCCGACCGCGCGTCCCGGATGGGGCGTGTTCTGGATGATCGTCACGGGGATCCTGTTCGTCGGGGTCACGGCATTGGTCAAGCATCTCGGCACACGGGTGCCCGCGCCGCAGGCCGCGTTTCTGCGCTATGCGATGGGGCTGGTCTTCGTGCTGCCCCTGCTCGGCACGCTATGGGCGCTGCGGCCCGAACGCGGCACATGGGGCCTGATCGCGGCGCGCGGCGCGTTTCACACCGCCGGCGTGGCGCTGTGGTTCTACGCGATGGCGCGCATCCCGATCGCCGACGTGACGGCGATGAATTACCTCTCGCCGATCTATGTCACGCTGGGGGCCGCGCTGTTTCTGGGGGAACGGCTGGCGGCGCGCCGGGTCATCGCCGTGGTGGTGGCGCTGTGCGGGGCGGTCATCATCCTGCGCCCGGGCTTTCGAGAGCTTGGGCCGGGCCATTTCGCGATGCTGTTCACGGCTGTGTTCTTTGGCGGCTCCTACCTGCTGGCCAAGCTGGTCTCGGCCCGGGTGAGCGCGGGTGTGGTCGTGGCGATGCTGTCGCTGACGGTGACGGTGGGGCTTGCGCCGCTGGCCTGGGCGGTCTGGGTGCCGCCCACGTGGTGGGAACTGGCGATCCTGTTCGCTGTGGCGTGCCTTGCGACGGGCGGGCATTACACCATGACGCTGGCCTTCCGGGCCGCACCCCTTGCCGTGACCCAGCCGGTGACGTTCCTGCAGCTTGTCTGGGCGGTGATCGTCGGGGCGGTGATATTCGGCGAGGGCGTGGACGTGTTCGTGGTGCTGGGCGGGACCGTCATCGTGGGCGCGGTCAGCTTCATCAGCTGGCGCGAGGCGGTGCTTAAGCGCCGCGTCACGCCGCCGGTTTCGGCCACCAAGGGGTGATGGGGTCGGGCTTTGGGGAAAGTCGAGGCGATAGCCCCGGCGCGGTACGCGGCGCGACGCGCCGCAGCGCCATCGCATGTCCGCCCACCGGACAGGCGATTTGTCGACGGTGGCGCGTCGCTTGGGGCTTTTTCGGTTTGGCCGGGATAAAGTGCTCTGTACATCCTGTAGGTCGCCTGCCCACGGACATGCGCTAGCGCTGCGTCCTGAATCGTGCCTTTCGAGTCAGGTCGCGCGCCGTCAGCCGCGCGGATCGAGCAGCTTGCCAAGGATCCGGTCCCGGGTGATCTGCCCGAGGATCTTGCCGTCCTGCGCCACGCCCAATGGCGTGTCGTCGCCCTGCACCTTTTTCATCACATCCTGGATCGTGGCATCGGGGGGCACCGTGTCGGCGGGCGTGCCGGTGGCCGGTTCCATCACGTCGCGCGCGCAGAGCACGCCCAAAGGGTTCATATGCGCCACGAATTCGGCCACGTAATCGGTGGCCGGGTTCGTGAAGATCTCCTGCGGGGTGCCGCATTGCACGATGCGCCCGCCCTCCATGATGGCGATGCGGCGGCCCAGCTTGAACGCCTCGTCGAGATCGTGACTGACGAAGATGATCGTGCGCCCGAGCGACGCCTGCAGATCCAGAAGCTCGTCCTGCAGATGATTGCGGATCAGCGGATCCAGCGCCGAGAACGGCTCGTCCATCAGAAGGATCGGCGCGTCGGTGGCAAAGGCGCGCGCCAGCCCGACGCGCTGCTGCATGCCGCCCGAAAGCTCGCCCACCCGCCGGTCGCCCCAGTCCGACAGGCTGACAAGCGCGAGCTGGTCGGTGACCCGCCTTTCGCGCTCCGCCTTGGGGACACCCGCAAGCTCCAGCCCCAGCCCGACATTCTGGGCGACCGTGCGCCAGGGCAGCAGCCCGAATTGCTGGAACACCATCGCGATATGCTTCTGGCGCAGGCGCCGCAGCGTGGCGGGGCTGGCATGGGTGACATCGACCATGCCGGTGCCGTCATGCACCTCGACGCAGCCGCGCGTGACCGGGTTGAGGCCGTTGACGGCGCGCAGCAGCGTCGATTTGCCCGATCCCGACAGCCCCATCAGGACGAGAATCTCGCCTGGTGACACCGACAGGTCGCAATCATGCACGCCGAGGATCTGCCCGGTTTCCGCCTGAATCTGCGAGCGCGACTGCCCGGCATCCATCAGCGCCAGCGCCGTCTCCGGGGCATCGCCGAACACGATGGAGACGTTGTCGAACCAGACGCTGACATCGGTCATTGGCGATCCTTCATGCGCAGCATCCGGTCGAGCACGATGGCCACGACGACGATCATCAGACCCGACTCGAACCCCAGCGAAATGTTGACCGTGTTGATCGCCCGCAGCACCGGCACGCCAAGCCCGTCGGCCCCCACGAGCGCGCCGATCACCACCATCGACAGCGACAGCATGATGGTCTGGTTCAGGCCGGCCATGATCTGCGGCAGGGCATAGGGCAGCTCCACCTTCCACAGCGTCTGCCTGCCCGTGGAGCCGAACGCCTGCGCGGCCTCCAGCAGCGGCTTTGGCGTGGACGACACACCCAGATGCGTCAGCCGGATCGGTGCCGGAACCACGAAGATCACCGTGGCGATCAGCCCCGGCACCATGCCGATGCCGAAGAACACGATCGCCGGAATGAGATAGACGAAGGGTGGCAGCGTCTGCATCAGGTCCAGCACCGGGCGCATGCTGTCGTAAAGCTTTGGACGGTGGGCGGCGGCGATGCCGAGGGGCACGCCGATCGACATGCAGAAGATGCACGACGACAGCACCAGCGTCAGGCTTTCGGTGGTTTCTTCCCAGTAGTCCTGATTGAGGATGAAGAGAAACCCCAGGGTCACGAAAAGGCAGGTTTTCCAGTTGCGTTGCAACGCCCATGTGAGGGCGACGAACACGGCGATGATCACCAGCGGATGCGGCGTCTGCAGCACCCACAGAAAGGTGTCGATCAGCCATTCCATCAGCAGCGACAGCGCGTCGAAGAACCCCGCCGCGTTATCCTGCAGCCACATGAAGAAATTCTCGGCCCAATCGCCCACGGGTATCTTGTGCTCGCTCAGCCAGTCCATGGAACGCCTTGCCCCTTGAATTTTCGGAAAAATGAAGACCGCCCCGCCCTGGAAAGGGGCGGGGCGACAGCGGGTTTACATCCCCAGGGCGGACTTCACCGCCGGCAGCGCGTCGCCACCGTCACGCGTCGTCACGCCCTCGAGCCACGCCTCGATCGCGTCCGGGTTGGCCTTGAGCCATGCGGCCGCCGCCTCTTCGGGATCGGTCCCGTCATTGAGGATCGCGCCCATGATCTCGTTTTCCATGGCCAGCGTGAATTCGAGGTTCTGCAGGAGTTTCCCGACATTCGGGCACTCCTCGACATAGCCCGCGCGGGTGTTGGTATAGACCGTGGCCCCGCCCAGATCCGGGCCGAACCAGTCATCCCCGCCGGTCAGGTAGGTCAGGTCGTGATTGGCGTTCATCGGGTGCGGCTCCCAGCCGAGGAACACGATCGGCTCGTCGCGGCGGTCGGCGCGGCTGACCTGCGCCAGCATGCCCTGCTCGGAGCTTTCCCTGATGCCGAACTCCGACAGGCCGAACGCGCCGGACTCGATCATTTCGAGGATCAGGCGATTGCCGTCATTGCCGGGCTCGATGCCGTAGATCGTCTCGTCCAGCGCCTCGGCATGCTCGGCGATTTCCCCGAACGAGGTGATGCCGAGCGCGGCGCCAGCGGCATTGGTGGCCAGCGTATATTTCGCGCCCTCCAGATTGGCGCGCACCGTGTCGACGGTGCCGGCCTCGCGGTAGGGGGCGATGTCGCCCTCCATCGTGGGCATCCAGTTGCCGAGGAACACGTCGATATCGCCGGCGGCGAGCGACTGATAAGTCACCGGCACTGCGATCACCTTGGTCTGGGTGTCATAGCCCATGGCCTCCAGCACGACGGTCGTGGCGGCGGTGGTGGCGGTGATGTCGGTCCAGCCGACATCGGAAAATGTCACGCTCTCGCAATTGGCAAGGGCGGGGCCGGCCGCGACCGCGACGGCGAGCGCTGAAAGGGGTGTCTTGAGGGGTGTCATGATATCTCTCCCGTTATTCGGAAATTCGGGCGCGCGGCCCGTTCGGCGAAAGGCCCGGGGAGCGATGCCCCGGGCCCAGGCGTCAGCTGCAGGGATCGGGTGATCAGGCGAACCACCAGCGCTCGACAAAGCGCATGCCGTCGACATCCCAGTTGGAGCTCATCTCCTCGGTATGGGCCACATCGGTGGAGTTGCCGAACACCCAGTTGGCGAACATCGGAACGATCACGCCGCCATCGGTCGATACCATTTCCTGCATGTCGAAATACATTTCGCGGCGCTTGTCCTCGTCCAGCTCCGAGCGGGCCTTGACCAACAGCTCGTCGAATCCCTCGTTGCACCAGAACGTGTCATTCCACGATGCGCCGCACTGATAGGCGGTCGAGAACATCTGATCCTCGACCACGCGACCCGACCAGTAGACCGCCGCGAAGTCTTTCTTCATCCAGACATCGGACCAGTAGCCGTCATTGGCCTCGCGCGAGGGCGTGAGGTTGATCCCGGCCTCGGCGGCGGAGTTCTGGAACAGGACGGCGGCGTCGACCGCGCCCACGAAGGCCGCATCGGCCGCCGAAAGCGTGACATCGATACTGTCGAGCCCGGCCTGCTTGAGGTGATACTTCGCCTTGTCGGGATCGTAGCTTTTCTGCTCCAGCTCGTCGTTGAAGAAACGCTGGTTCGGGCCGATCGGGTGATCGTTGCCGACAGAGCCGTAGCCGAACAGGATCTTGTCCACCAGTTCCTGCCGGTTGACACCGTATTTCAGTGCCATGCGCACATTGTTGTCGGCGTAAGGCGCTTCGCGCGTGTCCATGGCAAAGGTATAGTGCTGTGTGCCGGGGACGGCGTTCACCTGGATGTTGGGGCGACGCTCCAGCAGGTTGACGGTCTTGAGATCCAGCCGGTCGGCCACCTGCACGTCGCCCGAGACCAGCGCGGTGGTGCGGGCGTTCTGATCGACGATCGCGAGCACATCGGCACTGTCGAACCACGCCACGTCGTCGCGCCAGTGATCGGGGCGACGCTCGACCGAATAGGAGACGCCGGGATTGAACTCCTGCAGCACATAGCTGCCGCAGCCATCGCCTGAGCGCCAGTCGATGCTGTCGCCATCGGCGGGGCAGATGCACAGGTGGTAATCGGCCAGGATGAACGGAAAGTCGGCATTGCCGCCATCGAGGGTGAACACCACCGTGTCGTCACCCTCGGTCGTGATTTCCTGGATCGGGGCGACGATGGGCCCGGCGGCCGAGGTGCTGTCCTCGCCGCGATGGAAATTGATCGAGTTGACGACATCGGCCAGCTCCAGCGGCTTGCCCGAATGAAAGGTGATGTCCTTGCGGATCCTGACCCGCCACACCTTGGCGTCGGGCGAAGCTTCCCAGCTTTCGGCCACTTCCGGGCGCAGCGATCCGTCCTGCGCGACCTCGGTAAGATGGCCGTGGATCGTGTAGGACAGCGAGGTGGTGAAGCTGTTCTCGTAGGTGCCGGGGTTGAGCGTGTCGGTGGTCTGGCCGTGGCCGATCGCGGCGCGCAGGTGCCCGCCACGCTTCGGCTCGGCCCGGGCGCGCAGCGGAAGGCTGGCGGCAAGCGCGGCCCCCGCGGATGTGGCCATGAAGCCGCGGCGATTCATGCGGCCTGAGTTCAGAATGGTCATGTCTGTCGTCTCCCTTGGTTGGTATTGTTCCGGACCTGTGTCTGCCGGCATCGGCCCGATAGCCGGGTCTGCCGTCACGGTCGGTTGCGATGAAACTACGCTAATATGACGCCGCAGTGAATTACAACGGTCTTGGCATCTTGCGGTTCGGGTGTCGCGGCAGCAGGCTCCGGCTTTATTGATTGACGCGTCAATTAAACACGAATACGCCCATGGGGCAAGCAGGGGGACGGACCGCGACATGCCTAAAGTCGGAATGCAGCCCATAAGACGCGCGGCGCTGATGGATGCCACCATCGTTGAGATCGGCGCGCACGGCTCGCTCGACGTGACGGTGGCGCAGATCGCCCGCCGCGCGGGCATGTCCTCGGCGCTGGCGCATCACTATTTCGGGTCCAAGGACCAGATCTTCGTCGCGGCGATGCGTCACATCCTGACGCTTTACGCGGCCGAGGTGCGCGGCGCGCTGGTCATGGCGAAGACCCCGCGTGACCGGATCGAGGCGATCATCCGCGCCAGTTTCACGCCGGCGCAGTTCCGCCCCGAGATGGTCTCGGCCTGGCTGAATTTCTACGTGCAAGCGCAGCGCTCGGTGCCGACCCGCAGGCTGCTGCACATCTATCAGCGGCGGCTGCGCTCCAACCTGCATCACGCCTTTCGCCAGATCGACGCGGGGCAGGCGCGCACGCTGACGCGTGGTCTCGCCGCGATGATCGACGGGCTTTATATCCGGCAGGCGCTTGGCGAGGGCGGCATCGCGCCGGAAACCGCCATCGCCGTCTTGCTGCACTACCTTGAAACCGGCCTGCCGGGGGAAAACCGATGACAGCAAAACTCAATATCCTGATTTTCATGGTGGATCAGCTGACAGGGACGCTGTTCGAGGACGGCCCGGCGGACTGGCTACACGCGCCTAACCTCGCGAAACTGGCGGATCGCTCCACCCGATTTGCCAATGCCTACACCGCAAGCCCGCTCTGCGCGCCGGGGCGGGCGAGCTTCATGTCCGGCCTGCTGCCCTCGCGCTCCCGCGTCTACGACAACGCCGCAGAGTTTTCGGCCGACATCCCCACCTACGCCCATCACCTGCGCCGCGCGGGCTATCAGACCTGCCTGTCGGGCAAGATGCATTTCGTCGGCCCCGATCAGTTGCACGGGTTCGAGCAGCGCCTGACCACCGATATCTACCCGGCCGATTTCGGCTGGACCCCGGATTACCGCAAGCCGGGCGAGCGGATCGACTGGTGGTATCACAATCTGGGCTCGGTCACCGGCGCGGGCGTCGCCGAGATCTCCAACCAGATGGAATATGACGACGAGGTCGCCTTTCACGGCGCGCAAAAGGTCTACGATCTGGCGCGCGGCCATGACGCCCGGCCGTGGTGCCTGACCGTCAGCTTCACCCACACCCATGACCCGTATGTCGCGCGCCGCAAATACTGGGATCTCTACGAGGGCTGCGACCATCTGCTGCCCGAGGTGCCGGCGATGGCCTACGAGGATCACGACGCGCATTCGAAACGCATTTTCGACGCCAATGACTGGCGGTCCTTCGACATCACCGAGGCCGATATCCGCCGCTCGCGCCGCGCCTATTTCGCCAACATCTCCTACATCGACGACAAGATCGGCGAGGTGATGGAGGCGCTGGAGGGCACGCGGCAGGAACGCGACACCATCATCCTGTTCGTGGCCGATCACGGCGACATGCTGGGCGAGCGCGGTCTGTGGTTCAAGATGTCGTTCTTCGAGGGCTCGTCCCGCGTGCCGCTGATGATCTCCGCGCCGGGCATGGCGCCGGGACTGGTGACCGACCCGGTCAGCACGATCGATGTCTGCCCGACGCTCTGCGATCTCGTCGGCGCCGACATGTCCGAAGTGGGACCTTGGGTCGAGGGGCAATCGCTGGTCCCGCTGGGGCAGGGCGGCAAACGCGACGCGCCCGTGGCGATGGAATACGCCGCCGAGGCCAGCTATGCGCCGCTGGTTTGCTTGCGCGACGGGCGCTGGAAATACACCCGCTGCGCGCTCGACCCCGAGCAGCTTTGCGATCTCGACGCCGATCCGCACGAGCTGACAAATCTCGCGGACGACCCCGCCCACGCCGGAACCCTCGCGCGCCTGCAGGCCGCGACCGAGACCCGCTGGGATCTCGACGCCTTCGACGCGCAGGTCCGCGAAAGCCAGGCGCGCCGCTCGGTCGTCTACGAGGCGTTGCGCAAGGGCGGCTATTACCCGTGGGATCACCAGCCGCTGCAAAAGGCGTCGGAGCGATACATGCGCAATCACATGGATCTCAACGTGGTCGAGGAAAACCAGCGTTTCCCGAGAGGCGAATGATGGCTTCATCTTGCCAAAAATACTCGAAATCCACCGCCCGCCTTAAGGAGCAACGCTGATGGAAGCGGATTACGTCATCATCGGCGCCGGCAGCGCCGGCTGTGCCATGGCCTACCGGTTGTCGGAGGCCGGCAAATCCGTTCTGGTGATCGAACATGGCGGCACCGATGCCGGCCCGTTCATCCAGATGCCCGGCGCGCTGAGCTATCCGATGAACATGCGCCGCTACGACTGGGGCTACCGGACCGAGCCCGAGCCGCATCTGGGAAACCGACAACTGGCCTGCCCGCGCGGCAAGGTCATCGGCGGCTCCAGCAGCATCAACGGCATGGTCTATGTGCGCGGCCATGCGCGCGATTACGACCACTGGCGCGATCAGGGCGCGGATGGCTGGGGATTCGCCGATGTGCTGCCCTATTTCAAGCGCATGGAATGCTGGCATGATGGCGGGCATGGCGGCGATCCGGCGTGGCGCGGGCAGGACGGCCCGCTGCATGTCAGTCGCGGCACGATGCGCAACCCGCTGGTGCGCGGCTTCGTCGCGGCCGGCGTGCAGGCGGGCTATCGCGCGACCAGCGACTATAACGGCCACCAGCAGGAGGGGTTCGGCCCCTTCGAGATGACGGTGTTTCAGGGCCGGCGCTGGTCGGCGGCCAACGCCTATCTGCGCCCCGCGCTCAAGCGCGACACTTGTGACCTTGTGCGCGGTTTTGTCCGTCGCGTGGTTATCGAGGAGGGCCGCGCGACGGGTGTCGAGATCACCCGCGCCGGGCGCACCGAGGTGGTCCGCGCGCGCGCCGAGGTGATCGTTGCCGCCTCCTCGATCAACTCGCCCAAACTGCTGATGCTGTCGGGGATAGGCCCCGCCGCGCATCTGGCCGAACACGGGATCGCGGCGCTCGCCGACCGCCCCGGCGTGGGCGCGAACCTTCAGGATCATCTGGAGCTTTACATCCAGATGGCGGCAAGCCAGCCGGTCAGCCTCTACACGTACTGGAATCTGCCCGGCAAGGCGTGGGTCGGGCTGCGCTGGCTTCTGGGTCGGGGCGGGCCGGGGGCCTCCAACCAGTTCGAAAGCTGCGGCTTCATCCGCTCGGGCGCGGGGGTGGACTATCCCGATATCCAGTTCCACTTCCTGCCCATTGCCGTGCGCTACGATGGCAAGGCCGCGGCCGAGGGCCACGGCTTTCAGGCGCATGTCGGACCGATGCGCAGCGCGTCGCGCGGGCACGTGACCCTGCGCAGCGCCGATCCCGCCGACGACCCGAGGATCCTTTTCAATTACATGAGCGAGGACAGCGACTGGGTGGATTTCCGCCGCTGCATCCGCCTCACGCGCGAGATCTTCGGGCAAGACGCCCTCGCGGCCTACACAAGCCACGAGATCCAGCCCGGCGCGGATGTGCAAAGCGACGCCGAACTGGATGCGTTCATCCGCGAGCATGCCGAAAGCGCCTATCACCCCTGCGGCACCTGCCGGATGGGGCGCGCGGATGACAGGCACGCGGTGGTCGATCCCGAGGGTCGGGTGATCGGGGTGGACGCCCTGCGCGTTGCTGATTCGAGCATTTTTCCACGCATAACCAACGGCAATCTCAACGCGCCCTCGATCATGGCCGGAGAAAAGATCGCCGATCACGTGCTGGGCCGCAGCCTTCCCGCCGACAACGCCGAACCCTGGCTGCATCCCGATTGGGAGAACGCCCAGAGGTGATCGCGCATTAACCTTTTGTTCACGTTTCGTCTTGCGAGGCCGTGCCGCCCCACATCATAAGGGGGCATGCTAAGGATGCTTTTACTTTCCGTGCTGGTTCTGGTCCCGGCATTCGCATGGGCCCAGGGCTTTGGCGGGGCGGTGCGGGTCGTGGACGGCGACACGCTGGACGTGGGCGGCACGCGGGTGCGCTTGCACGGCATCGATGCGCCGGAAATCGGGCAGCATTGCACCCGCCCTGATGGCCTGCGGTGGGACTGCGGCACATGGGTCGCCGACGAGGTCCGGGCACGGATCGGTGCGCAGAAGGCCACCTGCGAAACCATGGATACCGATCGCTACGGCCGCACCGTGGCCCGGTGCAGCGTTGCGGGGCAGGATCTCGGCCGTCAGCTTGTGCGGGACGGGCTGGCGCTGGCCTATCGCAAGTATTCCATGGCCTATGATCTAGACGAGAAGGCGGCACTGCTGGCCGGGCGCGGCCTGCACGGGCATGACATGACGCGACCCGCGGCGCATCGGCGTGCCGGGCGCACGCGGATCGCGCAGGCAGCCGGTCCGACCGATACGGCCTGTCCCATCAAGGGCAATATCGGCCGGTCCGGAACCCGCATCTATCACATGCCCGGACAGGCCTTTTATGCCCGAACCGTGATCCGGACCGAGCATGGCGAACGGTGGTTCTGTAGCGAGGGCGAGGCGCTCGCTGCGGGCTGGCGGCGCGCCAGACGCTGACGCGTGCCGCCGGCGCATCGATGCATCTTTGATCCCGATCAAGGCGCTGTGCGACAGCGTGACTTAGCCTGCGCAGCAAGTCACAGAAAAAAGGAAAGAGCCGATGTCACACACCCCGCACGAGCTGCATGAAGAGTTTCCAGAGATGATCGACAGGATCAGCGACCTGAAACAAAAGGACGCGCATTTCGCCCGGCTCGCCGACGAATATCACGATATCAACCGGCAGATCCACGGCGCGGAAACGCTGGTCAATCCCGTAGAGGAACTGACCGAGGTCGAGATGCGCAAGAAGCGCGCCCATCTCAAGGATGAACTTTATCGCATGCTGACCGCCTCCGCGTAGCGGTAGGGTCCAGACAATTCGACCCCTCGTGTGCGGCTTGTGCGGAGGGTTTGCAACCGCCCGCTCTGCGGGATATTTCTGCTGGTGAGGGTGCCGACTGAAAGGTCGGTGTTTGGTCTGATGCGGACATTGGAAATGCCGTGACGAGCCGCGCATCGCCGGGCCGCGGTGCGGCGATCCAACGTGACTTTGGCAGCGCTTTATGGCAGCCAAGTCAGGAAAAGATCAGAGCACAGCGCAGGTTGCAGCCAAATCGCCGTGCCGGGGGGCGGCCCGGCGATGCGGACGCCCTTCGGACTTGATTCCGCGCGGGGAAGAGCGTCAGATGTCCGCTCAAGGCCATCCCCGCCCCTGTCCCGCCGGAACTCCAAGCCGTCATCTGACTTTTTCAGCCGGGCATTGGTGCTCGCTTCGTGGAACGGTATCTATCTGTCTCGGCCAATCCACCGGCCGTCTTGGTACTTCTCGGGCGCATCAAGGCCCGCCGACAGGGCCTGCATCCCACCGAGGGCAGGCCCTGTCAGGGGGCTTTCACGGGGCCGTTTTCCGGTGCCTTGATTGTCGGGCGCACCGCGTCGAGGTGCCCCGTCTGCGGTGGCACTTGCGAATTAACGGTTGAAATTCCGACCGGCCCGGGCGTTAAGTGCACGCCGTGACTGAAACAACCCGCAGGTCGGACAGCCTCTGATGACATTTGAACAGATCTTCGTTCTGGTGCTGCTGGCGGTGGTGTTCATCAGCTTCATCAAGGAAATCTATCCACCGGAAGTCACCGCACTCGCCGCCTCGGCGGTGCTTCTGGCGACGGGCATCATCCAGACCTCGGATTTTCTCACGGTCTTCAGCTCGTCCGCGCCGATCACCATCGCTATGATGTTCATCCTGTCGGCGGCCCTCGAACGCACCGGTGTTCTGGAACTGATCGGGGATTTCCTGCGCAAGCAGGCGCGCGGATCGTTCCTGCGCACCATCCTGTTGATGATGTTCGGCTCGATGATCGCCTCGGCCGTGATGAACAACACCCCCGTGGTCATCCTGCTGACGCCGGTGATCATCTCGGTGGCGAGCTCGATCGGGGTGTCCCCCTCGCGGCTGCTCATTCCGCTGTCCTATTCGGCGATCTTCGGCGGCACGCTGACGCTGGTCGGCACCTCCACCAACATCCTGATGAGCGGTGTCGCGACGGATGCGGGCCAGCCGCCGCTTTCGATGTTCGAGATGACGCTGCCCGGCCTCGTGCTGTGCACGGTCGGCGTGCTTTACATGGTGTTCGCGGGCCGCTTCCTGTTGCCGGACCGCGCGTCGCTCGCCTCGGTTCTGGGGCAGGAAAGCAAGCGCAAGTTCCTCGCCCGCCTGCTGATCCCGCACGAATCGCGCTATATCGGCAAGGCGCTCGACGAGTTGCCGTTCAACACCTCCGGGGCGCGCATTCTCGACGTGGTGCGCGGCGAGGTCTCGATGCGGCGGCATTTGAAAGAGCTCGAGCTCATGGCCGGGGACCGGGTCGTGATCAAGACCGACACCGGCGAGATCCTTGGCCTGAAGGAAAACGGCGAGGTCGAGTTTCGCGACATGGATGAAAGCGGGTTCGAGCCGGTGACCGCCGATCGCACGATCACCATGGAGGCCAGCGTCGGCCCCAACTCGCATCTGCGCGGGCGCCCGATCAAGGATCTGAAACTGCGGCGCAAATACGGCGTCTACCTGATGGCCGTGCATCGCCACGAGCAGAACATCTCGCGCGACATTCAGGACACGCGGCTGCAATTCGCCGACACGCTGCTTCTGGAAGGCCCGCCCGAGGGGCTGCGTCGGATGATGGACGATGGCGGCATCGTCAACCTCACCGCCACGTCCGAGCGCCCGGTGCGCCGCGACAAGGCGTGGCTGGCGATTGCCATCATCGCCGGGGTGATGGGGCTTGCCGCCGCCGGGGTCATGCCGATCGCCGGGCTTGCCGTGATCGGCGCGGTTATTGTCATGCTGACCCGCTGTCTCGACCCCGACGAGGCCTTCGACGCCATCGACTGGCGCATCCTGTTCCTGATCTTCGGCATGCTCGGCATGAGCATGGGGATGGAGATGACGGGCGCGGCCCGCGTGCTGGTCGAATCGACGGTCTATCTGGTGGGCGGTCTGGGGCCGCTTGCGGTGCTCGCGGCGGTCTACGTGATGACCTCCGTGCTGACCGAAATGGTGTCCAACAACGCGGTCGCGGTCCTTGTCGGCCCCATCGCGATCGGCATCGCGGTGGAGCTTGGTTTTGATCCCCGGCCTTTCATCATCGCGGTCATGTTCGCCGCCTCGGCCAGTTTTGCCACCCCGATCGGATACCAGACCAACACCTTCGTCTACGGGGCAGGGGGCTACAAGTTTCGCGACTTCATCGTCGTCGGGCTGCCGCTCAATGTGCTCTTTGCGATTGTCGCGGTGCTTGTCATCCCGTTTTTCTTCCCGTTCTGAGATGCGCCGCGCCCGCCTGCCGCGCTTTTCGCGGTGGCCGCGATGTCGTATCCCGGTGCTGCCGTTCAGAGGGGTCCTGTCATGATGCCATCCCCCATGTCGCTGTCGCGCGATCTCGTCCTTGTCGGGGGCGGACATGCGCATGCGCTGGTGCTGCGCATGTGGGGCATGGATCCGCTGCCGGGCGCGCGGCTGACGGTGATCGACCCGACCCCGATGGCCCCCTATACCGGCATGCTGCCGGGGCTGATGGCGGGGCATTACCAGCGCGACGCGCTCGAGATCGACCTCGTGCGGCTGGCGCGCTTTGCCGGTGCGCGGCTGCTGATCGGCGCGGTCACGGATATCGACGCGACCGCGGGGCGCATGCATGTCGCGGGCCATGGCGACATTGCCTATGACGTGGGCAGCATCGATATCGGCATCCATTCCGGCATGTCCGATCTGCCCGGCTTTGTCGCGCATGGCACGCCGGCCAAGCCGCTTGGCCCCTTCGCCGCCGGCTGGGACAGCTTCGTGGCGCGGGTGGCGGCGGGCGAGGCCGCACCGCAGGCGGCGGTGATCGGCGGCGGCATCGCGGGGATCGAGCTTGCGATGGCCATGGCGCACCGGCTGCGAAAGGCCGTGCGACACCCTCGAACGGTCGAGGTCACGCTGATCGAGCGGGCGGCGCAGATCGCCCCGGACACACCCGCGACCCGGCCCCGCCTGCTGCGTGCGCTCGATGAGATGAGCGTGCGGGTGCTGACCGACACGCAGGTGACCGGGGTCACCGCCGACGGTGCCAGCCTTTCCAGCGGCCCATGCGTGCCAGCGGGCTTCATCGCCGGGGCTGCCGGCGCGCGGGCGCATCCGTGGATCGCCGAGACGGGTCTGCCGGTGACCGATGCCGGCTTTTTGCGTGTTGGCCCGGATCTGCGCATCAACGGCACCGAGACGCTGTTTGCCGCAGGCGACTGCGCGCATCTCGATCACGCGCCGCGTCCCAAGGCCGGGGTGTTCGCCGTCCGCGCGGCCCCGGTGCTACGCGACAATCTGCGCGCGGCGCTGTCGGGGGGCCGCTTGCGCGCCTTCCGGCCGCAGCGCCAGTACCTGAAACTGATCTCGCTCGGCGGCAAATCGGCGCTCGCCGAGCGCGGCGGGCTGACCTTCGCCGCGCCGTTTCTCTGGCGCTGGAAGGACCGGATCGACCGCAAGTTCATGGCGCAATTCAACCCTTTGCCAGCCATGGAGGCACCTAAACGGCCGCGCGTCGCGGCCCTCGATGAAGAGGCCGGCGATGATCCGCTTTGCGGGGGCTGTGGCAGCAAGGTCGCGCCCGCCGTCCTGTCCGAAACGCTGGCCGCACAGCAGCATGGCACGCGCCCCGATATCCTGACCGGACCGGGCGATGACGCGGCGCTGCTCGACCTTGGGGGCGTGCGGCAGGTGCTGACCACCGATCATCTGCGCGCCTTCATCGCCGATCATGGCCTCATGGCCCGCATCACGGCGCTGCACGCGCTCGGCGATATCTGGGCCATGGGCGCGCGCCCGCAGGCAGCCCTTGTGTCGATCACCCTGCCGCGCATGTCCCAGAGGCTGCAGGCCCGCACCATGGCCGAGATCATGGCGCAGGCTGGCGCCGCCCTGCGTGAAGCCGGCACCGAGATTGTCGGCGGGCATTCGAGCATGGGGGCCGAGCTGAGCATCGGCTTCACCGTGACCGGGCTGCTGGAGGGTCCGGCGATCACCACCGGTGGCGCACAGTCCGGTGACGCGCTGATCCTGACCCGGCCCATCGGATCGGGCACGCTGCTGGCCGCCGAGATGCGGGGGCTGGCGCATGGCGGCGACATCGCGGCGCTACTTGCCACGCTGGCCAAACCGCAAGGCGACGCGGCAGAGATCCTTGGCGATGCGCATGCGATGACGGACGTGACCGGCTTCGGTCTGGCCGGGCATCTGCAGGCGATCTGCCGGGCCGCGCAGGTCGGTGCGCGGCTTGATGCGCAGGCGATCCCGGTCTTTGCCGGGGCCGAAGGGCTGGCTGCGCAAGGCATACGCTCGACGGTCTGGGCCGCCAATCGGCAGGCGTCTCCGGTGACGGGGGCCGGGGACGATCCGCGCGCGGTGCTGCTGCACGATCCGCAGACCGCGGGCGGGCTGCTGGCGGCGGTCGCGCCCGAGACCGCAGAGGCGCGGTTGCAGGCCTTAATCGCTGTGGGTCACGACGCGGCGATCATCGGACATGTGACAGAAGGTCCGGCAGGGATCACTTTGGGCTGAAAGAGGCGATCAGATCACGCGCGGTCCGGGCAAGCGTCGCGTCCGACAGATCCGGCAGGTCGCGCGTCGCGGCGGTGTTGCGCGACGCCATGCGCGTGTAGCGCGGGTCGTAATGCCGGGTGATCAGCGCCTCGACCAGTTGCGCGATATCGCCAGACGCGGCCAATCCGCGCCACTCTGCCACCGTCTCATGCCCGTGAAAGCGCACTAGCCGGTCCAGAATGTCCTCGATCTGCGCCGAATCGGCCCCGAGATCGGCATACTCCGTCATCAGGTGCCCGACACGCGCCTCGAGCGGGGCGGTGATCCGCACCGCCTGCGCCGCCTTCATCGCGGTGGCCAGCGCCGGGGGCAGGTTGATGCGCCCGATGCGCGTGCTCTCGGCCTCGACGAAGACGGGCCGCGCCGGATCGAGGCGAGTGACACGGGCGGCCAGCAAACTCTCGAACCCCTTCTGTGCGGGTTGTGGCCGGGCCATCGCGCCAAAGACCGATCCGCGATGCGCGGCAAGCTCTTCAAGGTCGAGGATCTGCGCGCCCTGATCTGCCAGATGCGCCAGTAACCGCGTCTTGGCGGTGCCGGTGCCGCCATCGATCAGCACGATGCGCGCGGGAAAGCCCGCGTCGTACAGCTCTGCCGAGACCAGCCGACGATAGCTGCGATAGCCCCCGTCGATGGTGTCGGCACGCCAACCGATCTGTTGCAGGATGCCGGTGAAGGACCCCGAGCGTTGCCCGCCCCGCCAGCAATAAACCAGCGGGCGGTAGCCGCCGCCCCGACCCGCAAGCGCGCCTTCGAGATGCGCCGCCGCGTTGCGCGCCACCAGCGCCGCCCCGACCTTGCGGGCAAGGAACCGGTCCTCCTGCACGTAGATCGTGCCGACGCGCGCGCGCTCGGCATCCGACAGGACCGGCAGGTTGACAGCACCCGGCAGGTGATCCTCGGCATATTCCGAGGGTGAGCGCACGTCGATGATCTCGTCGAATGGCAGCGCGTCGAGGTCGCCGAAGGTCTCGAGGGTTATGGGCATGATCTGACGCGCGGGTCCTGCTGTCGTTACGGCCCCGTGCATGCCGCCCGCACCGCCGGAGTTCAAGGCGTTTCGGTGACGCGGCCCGGATATGGCTTGCGCAGATCGCAGCGGGTCGCGCAGGATGGGGCATGACCGAGCATCCCGACAAAAAGCCCCCCGCCCTGCGCCTGCGTATCGTTTTCGGCGGCGGCGCGATGCTGGGCCCGGGCAAGGCGGATCTGCTCGAAGGAATACGCGAGACAGGATCGATCGCGGCGGCGGCGCGGGGCATGAACATGAGCTACAAGCGCGCCTGGATGCTGGTCGAGACGATGAATGCCGCGTTCCGCGCGCCTGTCGTGCAGTCGTCTCGGGGCGGCAGCGCCGGCGGCGGCGCATCCCTGACGCAAACCGGCGCGGCGGTGCTCGCGGAATACCGCAAGCTGCAGGACATCACCGCAGAGGCCGGCGCGGACCGGATCGCCGCCTTGCAGGCGATGCTGAAGGACGAGGCCGGTGAGGACCCTCCCGACAGCTGACGCAGCACCGGGCGCTCACATCGCCTTGCGCAGCCCCATCATCCGTGCCCGCGCCCGGGGATCGTTGTCGAAAAGTGCCGCAAGCTGTTCGGTCATCGCACCCGCAAGCTGATCGGCATCGGTGATGGTCACGGCGCGGTCATAGTAGCGCGTCACGTCATGGCCGATGCCGATCGCCAGCAACTCCACCTGTTTGCGCCGCTCGACCATGGTGATCACGTCGCGCAGGTGTTTTTCGAGATAATTCGCGGGGTTCACCGACAGCGTGCTGTCATCGACGGGCGCGCCATCCGAGATCACCATCAGGATCTTGCGCGCTTCCTTGCGGGCCACCGTGCGCTTGTGCGCCCATTCGAGCGCCTCGCCGTCGATGTTTTCCTTGAGAAGACCCTCTTTCATCATCAGGCCCAGATTGTCACGACTTCGCCGCATCGGCGCGTCGGCGGACTTGTAGATGATGTGGCGCAGATCGTTCAGCCGGCCCGGCAATTGTGGACGCCCCTCAGCCAGCCATTTCTCGCGGGCCTGCCCGCCCTTCCACGCGCGGGTGGTGAAACCGAGGATCTCGACCTTGACCGAGCACCGCTCGAGCGTGCGCGCCAGAACATCGGCACAGATCGCGGCTATCGAAATGGGCCGCCCGCGCATCGAGCCGGAATTGTCCAGCAGCAGCGTCACCACCGTGTCGCGAAATTCGGTATCCTTCTCGACCTTGAAGCTGAGCGGCGTGGTCGGGTTGGCGACCACGCGTGCCAGCCGGCCGGCATCGAGGATTCCTTCCTCGCGGTCGAACTCCCATGACCGGCTCTGCTGGGCCTGAAGCCGGCGCTGCAGCTTGTTGGCCAGCCGCGACACGGCCCCCTTCAGCGGGTCGAGCTGCTGATCGAGATAGGCGCGCAGGCGTTCCAGCTCTATCGGTTCGGCCAGATCCTCGGCGCGGACCTCCTCGTCATGGGTGGCGTCGAAGACGGTGTAGTGGGGATCGGCATCCGAGACGGGCTGCGACGTGGGCGGCTCCAGCGGGGCCTCGCCCTCGGGCAGCTCGGTCTCGTCGTCCATCTCGTCATCGGCGAGGTCATCCATGCTGACCTGGGCCTGTGACGCGTCCTGCTGCTCGTCCTGGCTGCGTTCGGGGTCGGCGTCGGCCTCGTCGTCCTGGCTGTCCTCGTCGCCGCCGGTGTCCTGTTCGTCTTCGTCCTCACCGGTCTCTTCGGCCTCGTCATCCTCGTCATCCTTGGGGCTGTCGGGGTCGTCGCCAAGCTGATCGCCGTAACCCAGATCCTCGATGATGCGGCGGGCGAACTTGGCGAAGCCGGTCTGATCTGCGAGCGTGTCCTGCAGGTTTTCCAGCGTGCCGCCGGCCTGCTTTTCGATGAAGCCGCGCCACAGCTCCATCACGTTCTTCGCACCTGCGGGCATGTCGCGCCCCGTCGCCAGATGGCGGATCAGGTAGCCCGCGGCGGCGGGCAGGGGGGCGTCGGCGGCGGCGTCGATCTGGTCATAGCCCATGCGGCTCGCGTCCTGCGCGATGCGGGCGTCGATATTGGTGGCCGTGCCGGGCATATCGCGCGCGCCGACGGCTTCGCAGCGGGCGGTTTCCATCGCCTCGTAAAGCTCGCGCGCCATTTCGCCCTGCGGGTTGTAGCGGGCATGCAGGCCGGCATCGTGGAACTTGTGGCGCAGCGCCAGCGCATCCGCCGTGCCGCGCGCGATCAGCACTTCTTCCTTGGACATGCGGCGCGAGACCTGCGGAAGGCGCATCGCATCGCCCGAGATGCCGCTCGGGTCGACCGAATAGCTGACCGAAAGCTCGGAATCATCGGCCATCACCTTGGTCGCGTTGGCGAGCGCCTTCTTGAACGGGTCGGCCGGGTTGTCGGTGGGTTTGTTCATGGCAGGTCCCCTGCGCCAGCCGGCCTAGCGCACCGTCACGTTCGCGGCGCTTTCCGGCAGTTCCTCGTCAAAGCAGCGCTGGTAGAATTCTGCGACCGTCTGACGCTCCAGCTCGTCGCATTTGTTGAGAAAGGTCAGCCGGAAGGCATAGCCCACATCGCGGAAGATCTGCGCGTTCTCGGCCCAGGCGATCACTGTCCGGGGGCTCATGACGGTCGACAACTCGCCGTTCATGAAGGCGGTGCGCGACAGATCGGCGACGGTCACCATGCGGCTGACGGTCTTGCGCCCCTCGGCGGTGTTGTAACGCGGGTTCTTCGACAGAACGATCGCGGTTTCCGCGTCATGGCTGAGATAGTTCAGCGTCGCCACGAGGCTCCAGCGGTCCATCTGGCCCTGGTTGATCTGCTGCGTGCCGTGATAAAGACCCGTGGTGTCGCCCAGACCCACCGTGTTGGCGGTGGCGAACAGGCGGAAATAGGGGTTGGGCGTGATCACCTCGTTCTGGTCCAGCAGCGTCAGCTTGCCGTCGGCCTCCAGCACGCGCTGGATGACGAACATCACGTCGGCGCGGCCCGCGTCGTATTCGTCGAACACGATGGCGGTTGGGTTGCGCAGCGCCCATGGCAGGATGCCCTCGTGGAACTCGGTCACCTGCACCCCGTCGCGCAGTTTGATCGCGTCCTTGCCGATGAGGTCGATCCGGCTGATATGGCTGTCGAGATTGACCCGCACGCAGGGCCAGTTCAGCCGGGCCGCGACCTGTTCGATATGGGTCGACTTGCCGGTGCCGTGATAGCCCTGAATCATCACGCGGCGGTTATGCGAGAACCCCGCGAGGATGGCCAGCGTGGTGTCGGGGTCGAACTTGTAGGTCGGATCGAACTCCGGCACCCGCTCGGACGGCTCTGAAAAGCCCTTGACGACCATGTTGCTGTCGATCCCGAAAGTGTCGCGCACCGAGATCTCCTCGGTCGGTTTTGCGTTGATATCAATCATGCCGTCAGCCATCTCGCCGGTCCTTCAATCGGGTCGTTTTTCATGATGCGTGTTGCAACATATCGCACGAAAGGGCAAGGGGAAGGGGCGATATCGCGGCGGTGACACGGCGGATCGCATCTGGTCATGCAGTGTTTTCCTGCTAAGCTGCTGCAAGGACGCAAGGACGGTGAGGGCATTTTGACGCGCAGTGATATCGAGGATCTGATCCTGCGCGTGGCTCAGGGTAACCGTGCCGCCTTCGAGGCGCTGTATGACAGCACCTCCGCGAAACTCTTCGGCGTCGCCTTGCGTGTCTTGAAGGACCGCACGGAGGCAGAAGAGGCGTTGCAGGAAGTCTACGTCAAGATCTGGCACAATGCGGGCCGCTACACCGTCAACGGTCTCAGCCCCATGACATGGCTTATCACTCTCGCGCGCAACACGGCGGTGGACCGCCTGCGCAAGCTGCGCCGCAGCGCGGATCACACGCAGATAGAAGAGCGCGTGGTCGATCCCGGCATCGGTCCGGAGGATGCGACGATTGCCGCCTCCGAACGCAGCCGCCTTGTCGCCTGTTTCGGAGAGTTGCCGGGCGATCGTGCCGAGGCTGTGCGGCGTGCCTATCTGGAGGGTGAGACCTATGCCGATCTCGCGGGGCGTTTCGACGTGCCGCTCAACACGATGCGAACCTGGCTGCGCCGCAGCCTCTTGACCTTGAGGGAGTGTCTGACGCGATGAGCGATCAGGATCAGCCGGAACGGGACGACAGCGTCCTTGCGGGGGAATATACCCTCGGGCTGCTCTCGGCCGACGAGGCGGCGGCGTTCGAGGCGCGCCTGAACCGCGAGCCCGACCTGCGTGTGCTTTACGCCGAATGGGCCGAGGATCTGACCGCGATGACCGACGATATCGCGCCCGAGGCCCCGCCCGCCCGGGTCTGGCGCGGGATCGAGGCCGATGTCTATGGCACCACAGCCCGCACGCCGTGGTACCGGCGCGTCATGCTCTGGGGCGGCGGCATCACCGCGGCGGCGGCGCTGGTTCTTGTCGTCGGGTATGGTGGTCTCTTCGACCGCGCGCCGCTTCCACCGGTCGATGCGCCCTATGCCGCGGAACTGGCCGCCGAGGATCGCGGCCTCGTGGTGCAGGCACTTTATGACGACGCCACCGGCCGCCTCTTTGTCGAGCGCGAGGCGGGCAGCGCCGCGCCGGGCCGCGCGCTGGAGCTGTGGCTGATCGCCGGCGAGGATGCGCCGGTCTCGCTCGGGGTGCTGCCCGACGATGTGCGCGCCGTGCTGGCCGTGCCCGACACGCTGCGCGACCGGTTCGCAGGATCGGCGCTCGCGATCTCGGACGAGCCCGAGGGCGGATCGCCCACGGGCGCGCCCACGGGTGACATCCTCGCGGTGGGACAGGTTCGCGACCTCTGACCCCCAAAAAAACCTGACCCGAAAAAAAAGTCTGAAACTTTTTCGCGCCGCGTTGCGTGTCTTCGGGTGACCTGCGGCCGAACGGGCTGTGGGCACCTGTCCAATCGAGGAGACACGACATGACATCTATCAGGATTTTCGCCGCCACCGGCGCGCTTGCCATGACCGCGACGATGGCCCTTGCGGCGATGGACAACCCGGTGGTCGGCGGTGCAGAGATGTATCCCGAAAAGAACATCATCGAGAACGCGGTCAATTCCGCCGATCACGAAACGCTGGTCGCGGCGGTCAAGGCGGCGGGCCTTGTCGAGACGCTGTCGGGCGAGGGTCCGTTCACCGTGTTCGCGCCCACGGATGAGGCCTTCGGCATGCTCCGCGAGGGGTCGGTCGAGAAACTGTTGGAGCCCGGCGCCAAGGATCAGCTGACGCAGATCCTGACCTGTCACGTGGTCGGCGCCGATGCGATGGCGATGGCGATCAAGGGCATGATCGACGATGATGGCGGCATGCATATCGTGCCCACGCTTGGCGGGTGCGAACTCAAGGCGACCTATTCGGGCGACAAGATCACGCTCGAGGACGAGCGCGGCCGCATGATCAACGTCACCATCGCCGATGTGAAACAGTCCAACGGCGTGATTCATGTGGTCGACAGTGTGATCCTGCCGCCCAAGCCGGAGTAAGGTAACGAGTTTATTGGTAGGCGGGGTGGCGCGCTGCGCCGCCCCGTTTTCATTTCGCGGGTGCGGCTGGTGGTATGAATAAGACACTTCGAACCCTCGATCGCGGCGCGTGCGGAGGGTTGGTAACCTATCGCTGAAGATATCGCTGCCGCTCACCTGCAGGCAGTTCAGGTAATCAACGAGCGGCACACGTCTCGGATTTCGAGCGCTGGTGTGGGCCGGGTCCGCAAAGCGTCGGTCCCGGCTGCGTTCAAGGCATCATGACAGAACCGGTGACAGTGTTGACGTTTTCACCCGTCTCCCGGTTGGTCAGTGAGGAAAAGCTGCCGCCGCCACTCGCCGTCATCCACTTGCCAGTACCGCCCGAGACGGCCCACACGCCCATCACGGCTCCGCCTTCTCCAATGCCCTCGGGCACATACTGCATGGTCACCATGTCTCCATCGGCGTCGGTATAGAGGCAGCGACCACCCCCGGAGATCACACCATCTTTCATCTCCATCGCGCCAAAGCAGGGACCCGACATGCCGCTCATGGGGTTGTCGGGCGCGTCGCCCTCGAAGTCGGAATACATCGTATTCATGTGCATGAGCATGTGCCCCTCGGCGACCGGGTGGATGATTGTTTCCGCCATGCCGTAGCCGGTGCCCGATACCCCCAACTCTTCCGCAAATGCAGGTGTCGCGATTACAAGCCCGAAGGCTGCCGCGATACAATGACGAATATGCATGACACGATTCTCCCTGACGCGCCCGCGTTGGTGCTGACGCTACGTAAATCTACCACAAAACCGGGGCCGGGAATCGTACATTCGTGACATCGGAATTGATCTCAGGGGTGCTTGCCAGAGGCCATGGGCGACATCGGGCGCAAAGCCGTGATCTGACCTTTTCAGTCGGGCACCATTCCTCGCGTCGTGGCACGGGACGCGTCCGTCACGGCCAATCCGCTAGCTGCGCCCGCGCGATGCAAAGCGCGGCAGCATCGCGGAAAAATCCCGCCCCGTCGCGTTCTCGTTCTCCACGAATTGCGCGTAAAGATCCCGCGCCGCGCGCCCCAGCGGCGTGTCGGCATCCGCCGTCTCCGCCGCCTGCTGCGCCAGGTTGAGATCCTTGAGCATCAGCTCGGCGGCGAAGCCGGGCGTGTAGTCGTTGTCGGCGGGCGATTTCGGGCCGATCCCGGGCGCCGGACAATAGGTGTTCATCGACCATGACGAGCCCGACGAGGTCGAGACGACATCGAACATCGCCTGCCGGTCGAGGCCCAGCTTGTCGGCCAGCGCGAAGGCTTCGCAGGTGACGATCATGGTCGCGCCAAGGATCATGTTGTTGCAGATCTTGGCCGATTGGCCATTGCCCGCAGGCCCGCAATGCACGGCCTTTTGTCCCATGATGTCAAACAGCTCCGACGCGGTCTTGAAGCCCGTCTCGTCACCGCCCACCATGAAGGTCAGCGTGCCGGCCGTGGCCCCGCCAACGCCGCCCGAGACCGGCGCGTCCAGTGCCGAAAGCCCGGCCTCGAGCGCTTGCGCCGCCACGGCGCGGGCGCTGTCGACATCGACGGTCGAGCAATCCAGAAGCACCGCGCCCTTGTCCATGGCCGGGATTACCTCGCCCGCCACGGCGCGCAGGATGCGGCCATTGGGCAGCATCGTGATCACCACCTGCGCGCCTTTCGTGACCTCGGCGGCGCTCGGCGCCATGGTCACACCCTCTATGGCGACGTCCGCAGTGTCATACCCCGTGACCGCATGCCCCGCCTTGGCGAGATTGGCCGCCATGGGTCCGCCCATGTTGCCCAGCCCGATGAACCCGATCTTCATGTCGTCGTCTCCTCCTCGAATGTGAGCGCGTGTGCGCCCAGTGGCGCCAGCATGGCCGATACGGCCTCGTCCGGCAGGCCGCCCGGATCGTGCTGCCATGCCGGTGTGCGGTCCTTGTCGATGATCGCGGCGCGGATGCCTTCCAGAAAATCACCCTGTTGCATGGACCGGTAGGTGAAGCGATATTCGAGGTCGAGCGCGCTGCGGATATCTGCCGCCTCATCGCGCAGACGGCGGATCATCCGGGTTGCGCAGGCCATCGACAGCGGTGAATTGCGCTGCATCGCGGCGGCTGTGTCGCGGGCAAAATCGCTGTCCCCGGCGCGCAGCGCCGTGATGATGTCGGGCAGCGTTTCACCCCCGAAGATCGCGTCGATCTGGGGGGCCAGCCCATGCAGCGTGCCCTCGGGCGGCGGCGACACGTGCTGCGCGATCACGCCGGTATCGCCCGTCTCGACGAGGGTTGCGGTCAGTTCAGCCCAGTCGGCCTGCGGCACGAAAACGTCGGCAAATCCGCAATGGATCGCGTCGCCCGGTCTCATGCGCGCGCCGGTCGTGCCGAGATATTCCCCCAGCCGCCCCGGTGCCCGTGCCAGCAGCAGCGACCCGCCCACGTCCGGCACGAGGCCGATACCGCATTCGGGCATGGCGATCCGCGTGCTGTCGCAGACGATCCGGTGTGACCCGTGGCAGGAAATGCCGACACCGCCGCCCATCACGAAGCCCTGCATCAGCGCGATGACGGGCTTGGGATATTCCGCGATCTTGGCGTTCAGGCGGTATTCATCGGCCCAGAACCGGCGGCCAAAGGCGTACTCCCCCGCGCGCCCGGTCTCGTAAAGCCGTTGCACATCGCCGCCCGCGCAAAACGCCTTGTCGCCGTCGGCGTCGATCAGCACGAGCGCCACCGCGTCATCGTCGCGCCACGCATCCAGCGCCGCCTCGATCTCCAGACACATTTCCCAGGACAGCGCGTTGAGCGATTGGGGCCGGGTCAGGGTGATGCGCCCGGCGCGCCCCTCCGTGCGGATATGGATATCGTCGCTCATCTCTCGGCCAGCATCTGGCGCGCCACGATCAGGCGCATGATCTCGTTGGTGCCTTCGAGGATCTCGTGGACGCGCAGATCACGGACCAGCTTCTCGATCCCGTAATCGGCCAGGTAGCCATATCCGCCATGCAGTTGCAGGCACTGGTTGACCACTTCGCTGCCGGTCTCGGTCACGCGCTTCTTGGCCATGGCGCAGAACTTGGTCGCGTCGGGGGCACCGGTGTCGAGCTTCCACGCCGCCTGTCGCAGGAAGGTGCGCGCCGCCTGCAGGTCGATCTCCATATCGGCGAGGCGGAACTGCAGGCCCTGAAACTGGTCGATGGGTTGGCCGAAGGCCTTGCGCTCGCCCATGTAATCGAGCGTCATGTCCAGCGCCCGCTGTGCCGCGCCGAGCGAGCAGGCGGCGATGTTCAGCCGCCCGCCATCGAGGCCGTTCATGGCATAGGAGAACCCCTTGCCCTCTTCGCCGATCAGGTCGGCGGCGTCTATCCTGCACTCGTCGAACTGGACCTGTCGCGTCGGCTGGCTGCGCCAGCCCATCTTGTCCTCCAGCCCGCCAAAGCTGAGACCCGGCGCGCCCGCCTCGACATAGACGGCCGAAATGCCGCGCGGCCCGGCCTCGCCGGTGCGGGCCATGACCAGATAGGCATCCGAATAGCCGCCCCCGGAAATGAACGCCTTGGTCCCGTTGAGGGTATAGCCCTCGTTGGTGCGCTCGGCGCGGGTCTTGAGGGCCGCGGCATCCGAGCCCGAGCCGGGTTCGGTCAGGCAGTAGGACAGCACCGTCTCCATCGTCAGCGCCTTCGGCAACACGCGCGCCTTCATGGCGTCATCGGCGAAATTGTCGATCATCCTGGCGCACATGTTGTGGATGGACAGGAACGCCGCCACCGAGGGGCAGGCCATCGACAGCGCCTCGAACACAAGTGTCGCGTCAAGGCGGGTCAGGCCTGCGCCGCCCGACTCCTCGCTGACATAAAGCCCGCCGAACCCGAGCGCCGCGATCTCGGGCCAAAGCTCTTTCGGAATCGTGCCGGCGCGTTCCCAGTCCCGGGCGAAGGGGGCGATGCGGTCCTGCCCAAAGCTGTGGGCCATGTCGAAAATGGCCGTCTGTTCCTCGGTGAGGGCAAAATCCATGGGGCGCTCCTGCGTATTGTGATGCGGAATTTACAGGGCTTCGGCCGGGAAATTGCAAGGCCGATTTTCGCCGCATCGCGGCACGTCCAACCCGGGGTCCAGGCTCTGGTCGGAAAAAATGGACCGCCATGCGCGGTCGGAAAAACAGGTCTGAAGAAATGCGCGGCTGTCGGAACGCAGGTGGGCCGATGCCCACCCGCAAGGTGATCTTAGCTGAAGCGGTTCCAGGCCGATTTCATCGCCTCGGCCATGTTGTCCCAGGCCTGATCGGCACCCTTCTTGAAATCTTCCCAAGCGTCGACGCTGGAGTCCTGTACCTTTTTGTACTCGGTCTGCATCTCGTCCCGCTTCTTGCGCAGGGTCTCGATCTCCTGCTGGTACTTGGACTGCATGTCGGCGGAGGCTTCGCGCGCCTGTGCCTGAAGCTTGTCCATCTCGGCCTGCCATTTATCGAGCTGGGCCTTCATTTTTTCCTCATAGGCGTTCTTGTCCATGACTTGGTCCTCCTCTTTGTTAAAAAACGTCATCCTTTTCGTACCATGAATTTATGAACCTTGGACGGCACTGAAAAGGGGCAGGCGATACTTCGCCCGCCCCTCCGGTTTTACATCATTTCGGGGATCATTGGTATTTCTTGATTTCGCCCGATTTCAGCCGGCTCGCATAGCTAATCAGTTCGCGCTTGACGATCGGCATCAGGGCATAGAGCCCGATGATGTTGACCACCGCCATGGCAAAGATCGCCGCATCCGAGAAATCGATCACCGGACCAAGCTGCGAGGCGGCACCGATCACCACGAAAACGCAGAAGATCACCTTGAAGACAATCTCTTTTGTCTGGCCTTCGCCAAAGAGAAAGGTCCAGGCCTTGAGGCCGTAATAGGACCAGGTGATCATCGTCGAGAAGGCAAAGAGCACCACTGCGATGGCCAGGATATAGGGAAACCAGCCGATCGAGCTGCCGAACGCGGCCGAGGTCAGCCCCACGCCCGAGGTGTCACCGATGGTCCGCACCGACGTGCCAGCCTCGTTGAGAAGGTAGAGGCCGGTTTCGGGATCGGTGACAAGCTGCTGGGTGATGATGATCACCAGCGCGGTCATGGTGCAGACGATGACGGTGTCGATGAACGGCTCCAGCAGCGCGACATAGCCTTCCGTGATCGGCTCGTTGGTCCGGACCGCCGAGTGCGCGATCGCCGCGGACCCGACGCCGGCCTCGTTGGAGAACGCCGCCCGCTTGAAGCCCTGGATGAGCGCGCCGACAAAGCCGCCCGCGACCCCGAGCCCGGTGAAGGCCCCGGCGAAGATCTGCCCGAAGGCCCAGCCGATGAGGTGATAATTCATCGCGATGATGATCAGTGCGGTGCCCACGTAGAGGATGCCCATGAACGGCACCACCTTTTCGGTCACCCGCGCGATCGACTTGATGCCGCCGATGATCACCGCAAAGACAAGCCCCGCGAATACCAGACCGGTGATCCAGCCGGGATAGTCACCGACGACGCCGCTGATCTGCTGATGCGCCTGATTGGCCTGGAACATGTTGCCACCGCCGAGCGCCCCGAGGATGCAGAAGATCGAGAACAGCACCGCGAGGATCTTGCCCCCGGGCAGTCCGCGCTCCTCGAACCCCTTGGCGAGATAATACATCGGCCCGCCGGAGACGCGGCCATCCTCGTACTCGTTGCGGTATTTCACGCCGAGGGTGCATTCGGTGAATTTCGTGGCCATCCCCATCAGACCCGCAAGGATCATCCAGAATGTGGCCCCCGGCCCGCCGATGCCGATGGCGACCGCCACGCCGGCGATGTTGCCAAGACCGACCGTCCCCGAAAGCGCCGTGGCCAGCGCCTGAAAGTGGCTGACCTCACCGGCATCGTTGGGGTCGGAATAGTCGCCCTTGATCAGTGCGATGGAATGCCCGATCACCCGAAACTGGATAAAGCCGAAATAGACGGTGAACACCACGGCCCCGATCACCAGCCATGCGACGATCCACGGGAAGGACGTGCCGGGAAAGTTGGAGAAGATCAGGCTGACGAACCAGCCGGTCGAGTCGGCGAATATCTGATTGACCTTGTCGTCCAGTGACATCGCCTGATCCTGTGCGACGGCCGCCGTACCGTAAAGCACCGCCCCGACCACGGCCAGTGCCGCGGACAATAAAAAGTTTTTCATGCGTTTCTTCCCTGTTGTTTGGTTTCAGTCACGGCACGATGGTGCAGGGGACCGGGGCCGTTTGCACCAGCGCGCCGGCCACGGATCCGAAGACCCGCGCCCCGAGCGACGACTGGCCGTCCCGTCCGATCACGATCTGCACCGCGTTCTTCTCTTCTGCGATGCGGCTCAGGATGTCGTGTGTCTTGCCGTAGCGGATCTCGGCTTCGACCGTGATGCCGGCATCCTCGAGCTCCGTGACGACCTTGGAGATGATCGCCTTCTTCGCGCGGTCCATCTCTTCGCGGCGACGCTTGTGGCGCTCTTCGAGTTCCTCGGGCGTAAGGAACGAATAAGGCGACCATTCCAGCACATGCGCGAGCACGATCGTGCCGCCCTGTGCGCGCACGCGCTCCACGGCGAAATCCAGAGCGCGCCGGGCCGGTGCGCTGCCGTCGAAACCGACGACAAATTTTCCTGACATGACGTATTCTCCCTCGTTGGTTGCTTGATCGGGGTCGAGTCACCTTGCCCGATGTGCAAAGCTACCAGAGCGCAAGGGCTCGAATGTCCTGAAATGCGCGCTTTGGCCCTTCATTTGCGTCTTATTTCGACAATTCTCAGACCGCCCTGCCATTTCAAAGGGCATGCCGTGGCAACCGGACCGTCGGGCGCGCGCACCTCCCGGAGCCAAGGTGGGGGTGACAGGGGTGACGACAGAGCCATCGAGGGTATTGGTTGCGGGGGCGCACCGGCCGCTGGCACCTGCGCGCCATGCCGGCATCTGCCTGTCATTTCACGGCAGGCGCAGCCACGCATCCTCGGCCGTCTCTTTGAGTTGCGGCCGGAAATAGGCCACCATGCGCCCCTCGGGCGGGGCGAGGGCCCCTTGCTGCCAGGGGGCGACACCGTGCAGGGCGAGGCGGTGCACCAGATAGGCCGTGCCGGGCGGGCCGTGGACGACGACGCGCCGGCAGGTCTCGAACGCCTCGCGCCGGGCGGAGGTGTAGATCCCGGTCAGGTCGATCGCGTCCCAGTCCTGCGGTGTGGTGCCGCCAAGGGCTGCCTCGAACGCACGGCGCACGATGTGGTGGCTGCCCTCCCAGACCACAAGCGGACTTGCGTCTGCGTCTGTCTTGGTCAGTGGTAGGCCGAGGATGAAGGCGTGGCGTTCGTGCAGCATCCGCTTGCGGGCCGCGCCGACCGGCAACAGCCCGTCGACATGCGCCGCATCACGCCTCACGCGATAGCCGAACGCGGCCTCGGTCTCGCCGGTGCGCGGGCGCGGATAGCCCGGATAGGTGACCGAGACCTGCGCATGGTGCAATGGCAGCGTCCCGTAAAGCGCCTGCGCCGCCCCGAGCGCCGCGCCGCCAAGCGGTGCGGATGCCCCGACCCGTCCCTCGGCATCATTCGGCAACGTGTCGACGCCGACGAACCATGTGCCCTCGCATTGCAGCCACTGTGCGCGCTGTGCCGGCTCGGACATGCGCGCAAGGGCGGCCGCGCGGGCATGGCGCGTCCAGTCCCGCACGGCGCGCTCGGCCGGGAACAGCGCCCAGCCCTTCTCCAGCAGCTCCGCTACCATCCAAGCGACTTGCGCAGCATGTTAAGCGCCACCAACGTGATGAACACGGCAAAGATCCGTCTCAGCGGTTTGGGATCCATCGCATGTGCGAGCCGCACGCCCCAGGGCGCGGTGATCAGTGTCATCGCGATGACCACGACGAAGGCCACCAGATTGACCGCACCGAAGGTCAGCGGCGGGCGGTTTTCCGGCGCGATCTCCAGTAACAGGAACCCGGCCACCGACGGCACGGCGATGGTCAGGCCGAACCCGGCCGCCGTCGCCACCGCGCGGTGAATGGGCATGGCGTAAAGGCTCATCAACGGCACGCCGAAACTGCCGCCGCCGATCCCCATCAGCACCGACAGAAAGCCGAGCGCCGGCGACAGAGCCGCGCGCACAAGCCCCTTCGGCATGACCGCGCCAAGCCGCCAATGCGGCCGCCCAAAGCCCAGATAGAGGCCGATCACCACCCCGAGCACGCCGAAAAGCCCCTGCAGCGTCGTCGAGCGAAGGTTGGCTGCCACCAGCACGCCAAGGATCGCCCCGAGCGCGATCCCCGGCGCCCATCCGCGCAGCACCGCCCAGTCCACGGCGCCCTTGCGGTGATGGCTCAGCACCGAGCGCACCGAGGTCACGATGATGGTGGCCAGCGAGGTGGCAAGGCAGATCTGCATGAGCTGCGGCCCCGCGTAACCGAGCGTCTGGAAGGCATAAAAGAACGCGGGCACCAGAATGATGCCGCCGCCCACACCCAGCAGCCCGGCCAGAACCCCGGCAAACGCGCCGATGACCAGCAACAGGCCCAGCATCTGCAAGAGCAGCGTGGTTTCGGGAAGGGCGATGATCATGCGCGTGCTCCACTGTGTTCATTGCGCACCCGCTTACACCGCGTCAGGGCAAAGGAAAAGCCGCGCGGTTTCGGGTTGCCTCGGGCGCGCGGATCCGGGACAACCGCGCCCGAGCACACCCCGGTCGACAGGTCCCATGCCCCGCTACGCCCTTCAGGTCGAATATGACGGCGCGCCCTTTTCAGGCTGGCAGCGCCAGACCGATCAGCCCTCGGTGCAGGCGGCCATCGAGGCGGCGCTGGCCCGGCTGGAGGCTGGGCCGCACCGCATCGCGGCGGCGGGGCGCACCGATGCGGGGGTGCATGCGCTGGCGCAGGTGGCGCATTGCGATCTGGCGCGCGACTGGCAGGCCTACCGTCTGGCCGAGGCGCTGAATTATCACCTCAAGCCCGCCCCGGTGGCGATCACCGCCTGCGGGCGCGTGACCGAGGACTGGCACGCGCGGTTTTCGGCCACGGGGCGGCGCTATCTCTTTCGCGTGACCACCCGTCGCGCGCCGCCGACGATCGAGGCCGGGCGCGTCTGGCAGGTGCGGCGCGCCCTCGATATCGCGGCGATGCGCGCGGGGGCGGTGCATCTTCTGGGCCATCACGATTTCACCACCTTTCGCGCCTCGATCTGTCAGGCGGCCAGCCCCGTCAAGACGCTGGACCGGCTGGAGATCGTGCCTGTCGAGACCTCGACCGGGCCGGAGATCCATTTTCACCTCGCCGCACGTTCCTTTCTGCACAGCCAGGTGCGCAGCTTGGTCGGCACGCTGGAACGGGTCGGGTCGGGCGCGTGGCCGCCCGATCGGGTGGGCGCGGCCCTGCGCGCGCGCGACCGCACCGCCTGTGGCCCGGTCGCACCGCCGCATGGGCTTTATCTTGCGGGCGTGGCCTATCCCGAGGATCCCTTCGCCGAAGCCCCGTGATCGGCCGGTCCGGGGTTCCGATTGACGGCAAGCCGAACGTGCGCAGCATTTGCCCTTCAATGGCTCAGTCAGGGGTCCGTAATCCGGCGCGTGTCGCGGCGCGGTGGATGGCGGCGACAACCGCATCCTCGTCGGCGTGCTGCGGCATGTGGCCGATCCCTTCGAGCGGCGTGAAACGCGCATCATCGATCTGATCGGCCAGCGGGATCGAATGGATGGACAGGCCGACGGTCGTGTCGGCGGTGCCGTGCACGATCTCGACCGGCACGGAGATCTCGTCGTAGCGGGGGTGCAGCGCCTCGATCTCGCCCAGCAGGTTGGCGCGTTGCAGGGCGTTGGCGCGCAGCGAGTGCCGCCGCAATGTCAGCCCGGCGCCGACATGATCAAGATAGCCCTCGGGTGGCGCCTGCGGGATAAAGATCTGCCGCACGGCCTCGTCGACGCGGCTGTCATCGACGTAAGCCGTCAGGAACGGGATCACCAGTGGCCCGAGCACGGGGCTCGACAGCACGCGGTAATAGAACGAGATCCCGCCCTCCCACGGCTTGGCCGCGCCTGACACGTTCACCAGGGCCGCAATGTGATCGGGGCGCGTCACCGCCCAGGCAAGCGCCACCGCGCCGCCATAGCTGTGGCCGAGAACGATGGGCCTGTCCGCGCCCATCTTGGCCGCGGCCTTTTGCATAAGTTCCGCCTGCTGGGTAATCGTGGCACCGGTGCCATTGATCCGGTCGGTATATCCCAGACCCGGACGGTCCAGCACGATGACGCGGTAGTCTTCGGCCAGACGCGGCGCGAGGGAAAAGGTCATGTCGCGGGTGTTGCCCGACGCGCCGTGAATGAGCACCAGATCGGGGGCCTCCCCGGCCGCGCGCCCCATCACCACGCCATGCACGCGGGTGCCGTCCACGGTCACGAACCGGCCCTCGGGCGGATAGGCCGCCTCGGCGCGCGCCTCGTGCAGGCCGGCGCGATACTGGGTCCAGCCCCAGAGGCCCGCCAGTGCGACGGCCAGCAGGATCAGGGACTTAACGGCCAATGGCATGCTGGTCGAACGGTGTGGTCTGGTAGATCTGGTTGATCCAGTTGCCGTAAAGCAGATGCGCATGGCTGCGCCAGCGGTTCTGCGGCGGTCGCGAGGGATCATCGCAGGGATAGTAATTGCCGGGCACGTTGATCTCCCGGCCGTCCGCGACATCGCGGTCATATTCCTGTTTGAGGGTGTCGCTGTCATACTCGAAATGATTGAAGATATAGAGCGCGCGATGCCCGGGATCCTCGACCAGACAGGGACCGACCTCGGGGCTGTCGAGAAGGATGCGCAGACCCGGCACGCGCTCGATCTCGGGGCGTTTCATCTCGGTCCAGCGGCTGACGGGGATCACGCAATCATCCGAAAACCCCCGCAGATACGGCGAGGCCGGGGCCATGTTGAGATGCCGGAAACAGCCGAAGGCCTTGTGATCCAGCATATGCTTCTGCACGCCGTGAAAGTGGTTGATCATCGCCATGCCGCCCCAGCAGACGCCGAAGGTCGAATGCACGTGGCTTTGCGTCCACGCGAACACCTCGCGCAATTCGTCCCAATAGGTGACGGCATCGAACTCCAGATGCTCGATCGGCGCGCCGGTGATGATCACCCCGTCAAATTTGTCGCCCGAGGCCGCGACCTCGTCAAAGGGCTGATAGAAGCTTTCCATGTGCTCGGCGGCGGTGTTGCGGGTCTGATGCTCGGACATGCGGATCAGGTCGAACTCGATCTGCAAGGGCGTCGCGCCGATCAGGCGCGCGAACTGGTTTTCGGTCTGGATCTTCTTCGGCATCAGGTTGAGCAGACCGATGCGCAGCGGGCGGATGTCCTGCCTTGCGGCCTGATCGGGGTCCATCACCATCACGCCTTCGCGCGTCAGCACGTCATAGGCGGGCAGGTTGGCCGGCATCTTGATCGGCATGGGGCGGGGATCCTTGGCTTGGAGGCGTCAGCTAGATATCGCTTGGCGACGCTCAAGGGCAAGGGCGATCAGGTCTTCGAAATCGGTTGCCGTCCGCACCGCGCCGACCTCGTCGGCGGTGATGCTGACCCCCCAAGGCACCATGGCGCGGTAGCGGGGACGCCGATGCGCAAGGGCCCGGGCATAGGTCGCCCGGATGAAGCTGTCGGGATCGACCTCGTCCGCCTTGCAGGTGTTTTCGAGCAGATAATCGTCCCATGCCGCATCGAGGAATTCCGGCTGATAGGCCATCGGCTTGGGCGCGCGGTCAAAGCGGCGGATCAGTTCGGCGGTATGCGCGTCGGACCCTTCGATATGCACCAGCAGGCAATGCGCCGACAGGTCTGTCAGGATCGGATCCTCGGGATCGTCGCCATCCACCCATTCGCAGATCGACCCGCCGGTATCGCAGACGAAATGCGGATAGCCGTAAAGCCGCTCGCTGCGCCCGATGAAATAGCCGGTATCCATCAGCGCGTTGATCTCGGCGCGGCGGAACTGCTCCTGACGGTGGCGGTAGTCCTCGATCGGCATGCCGCCCTTTGACGGATCCCCGGGCTTGCCCAGATAGGTCGAGACCGGGCTGAGATTGTGAAACGAGATGTTGGAGCCGATATAGATCGAATCCGACAGCAGCAGTTCCCGCAGAAAGGGCATCTGCATCGCATGCGCCTTGGCGTTGTCGACGATCAACTCGCCCATGTAGCGGGTGCCGATGCGGTAATCGATCGAATAGTGGAACCAGTCGCCCTGATCGCGCAGCAGCGTCGCAAGATGCGTCTTGCCAAGGCCCGACATGCCGTAGAACAGCACGCGTTTCCGGGTCGCCTCGCGCCAGTCTCGGGCCGTCTCATAGATCATCGCTGTCCCCTTTGGCCGTGGTGCTACAAAGGGCGGGCGGGCGCGTCAAACACCAAACGGCGACCCGCACGAAAAACCCCGCCTCCGTCAAGGGGGCGGGGCGGGGAATCCTCATGACCGGGATGGCTCAGAAGCGCACGCCGAGTTTGAGCCCGAAGCTCACGACGTCGTTGTTGCGGAACTCGCCGACAACAGAGTCACTGACCTCTGCGGTCGCGTCCTTCAGCCATGTGTAGCGAATACCGCCCGAGATATCGAGCGCCTCGGTCAACTGGTACTGGCCGCCGATGCTCAGCGCGGTGAACCCGCTCGTGGGCGTTAACGGCGATACGAGGTCATCAGCCAGCACGTCTTCATAGATCACGGATGCCCGGGCCGAGAACCTTTCGCTGAAGCGGCGACCGATTCCAAGCTCATAGGTGATCGAGCTGTCGAGCGACGCGAGGTTCTCGGGAAAGACCGGGGGGATGACCATGAACACGTCGTGATCCACCCAGCGAACGGAGCCGAACACAAGCGTGTCCGTGGCGATGCCCGATTGCACCGCAAGCTTGATCGATTGCGGCAGCGTCGTGTTGGTGGTCCCGGTGGGCACCGGCACGCCCGTCGGCAAGGGGAAGCCCGGGATCAACGCGGCACTGGCCGGGAACGTTTCGGTGGTGTTGAACGACAGATCGATTTCCGAGTGGTAGGTCAGTGCGGCTCTGAACGCGATATCGGGGATCTCGTAGGCTGCGCCGATCACATAGCCAGTGCCGGTATCCGAGGCGAAATTCGACTCGTACCCGTCGAGGAAGTACGCGCTTCCGCCAAGATTGATCTGGCCTTTCGCGCGCACGAAACGCGGCCCGCCATAGACAGAAATCCGGTCCGTCGCCTGGTAGCGCACAAGGGTGGTGATGCCGTAGCTTTCGGCATCCGCCAGCGTGCCGCCAAGCACAGCGCTTTCCGGGCCGTATTCGACATCGACACCGTAGGGCTCGTCGAGAATGAACGCCAGAGACACGTTCTCGGCGATATCGAGTTTCAGAGCCACGCCGACAAGGCCGAAACCGGCGGCGATGTTGCGAACGTTCGCGCCCTCCTGATCGACGCCGGTCAGCGATGGATCGGCGTACCCGTAAGACAGTGTCGCGTAGTTTCCCTCCTCGAAAATGATGTCGATGGGTGTACCGCTTCGGTCGATCCCGCCCGCCTGCGCGACGCCAGTCGAGACCGTGAGAGCCGTCAACGCAAGTGCGCTTCTTATCATGATGTTCCCCTCTTCCAGAAAAGTGGAGGCACCTTAGCTGTACGTCTCAGCCGGTCAATCTTTGACGCTGCGTTACTGTCTCGACTTTCGCAAAGGTTGCGTGTCGGACACAGTAAAAGGCCAAGGACCCGCAAAAATCAGACCCACTTGCGGGTCTCGTGCCAGAGATTGACGTAATTCGCGCCAAAGATCACCGCCGCGCCGATCAGCACTGCCGCGTCGATCGCCTCGCCATAGACCATCAGCCCGATCACCGCGATCAGCGGCAGGCGCAGGAAATCCACCGGCGTGATCAGCGCGGCCGGCGCGATGGACAGCGCCGTGGTCAGGCACACATGCGCCATCAGCCCGGCACAGCCGATCACGAAAAGCCACGGAACAGAGACGGCCGAGGGCAGGGCGATCTCGCCGTCAAGGCCCGCGCAGATCAGGCCGAAGACGATCTGCGTGAGGGTCATCCAGAACAGGATGCAGGTCAGCGTCTCGGTCCGTGTCAGCCGCTTCGTGGCCAGGATCGACCCGGCGAACCCGAGCGCCGCCCCGGCTGCGGCCAGCGTGCCGGCGTTGATCGTTTCCGGACCGGGGCGGGCGACGATCAGGATGCCGGTAAAGCCGATCACGGCGGCAAGCGCGCGCACCCGGGTCATCCGCTCGCCGAGGATCAGCGGCGACAGCACCAGCACCCACAGGGGCGAGGTGAACTCCAGCGCAAAGACCTGCGCCAGCGGGATCATCGTGATGGCGTAGAACCACAGGTTCTGCCCGGTGAAATGGCTCAGGTTGCGGACCAGATGCAGACCGGGCGAGCGGGTGGTGATGCCTCGGGCATGCCCGGTCGCCCGCGCCACGGCCAGCACCAGAACGAAGCCCACGACGCTGCGATACATCATGATCTCGAACGTATCGAGCTCGAAACTGACGGCCCGCCCCGCCACCGCCATCGACGAAAACGACACCACCGCCCCCAGCATCCAGAGGGCGGCGCGCAGGACCGCGCGCGGATCGCTACGCGGTGGGGTGGGGGCAAGGGTCATTCCCCGGCCAGCCTGAAATCGCGCGTCATGTGGCCGGTGACCCGCCACCAGTCGCTGGCGCGGGTGCGGACCTGATGCGCCTCGAAGGCGGCGCGGTCGGCAAAGCATTTGGATACCGAGAAGACACAAGGCGCGGTCTCGGTCACGTCAAACGCCATGCAGCCCGGCTCGTCGCGTGTCAGACGCAGATGCCGGGGCAGGGCGGCGCGGACGGTATCGGCCTCAGCCGGCGCACAGCGCAGCGTGCCGGTCAGACGGATCACTGCCACGCGATTATCAATCGATCGACTGGGTATCGGAACGCAAGAAACAAGAAACCTTCCACTTCTCATATATTATCAACGGTTCCGTCAAACGCGGCAGGTTTTGAAAATGTCGGCTTTTTTCGGCTTCTACGCGCGTATTCTGTGCTCGGCAACTATCGGCAAACCGCACGATACATCAAGACCAGATCACGGGTTCACAGCCGTGGCCAGTAAAACGCCATTGCAGGTGATGAAAAACCGGCACAAACTCAAGCCCAAGTCGGTCAAGACGCGGCCATATTACCTTCCGAACTGTGACAACTAAGATCGATAGCACCGCCACATTGGATGAAAAACTGCCGGGCAGGCTTGCGAGTGACAAATTTGACAGCACAATGTGCAGACGTATTGTCAGTTCTATTCTGGCAAGATAAGGTAATATGCTCGCAGATATGACATCCAAAAATGATGTCGGAAGATTTCATCAGAAAGGACCAACCGATGAGCACACTGGACGAACTGAAGCTGCAGCAAGCTGAACTTGAGGCCGAGATAAAGCGCGTGGCGAAAGATGAGCGGGTGGAGGCCC
>Ga0307978_1000163_pt1 | contig 60257 bp, 49 predicted proteins | sample OrgLakmetage1056_FD_203151 | JGI IMG/M metagenome (GOLD analysis project Ga0307978, IMG submission 203151) | Saline water microbial communities from Organic Lake, Antarctica - #1056 | ecosystem: Environmental > Aquatic > Non-marine Saline and Alkaline > Saline | place: Antarctica: Organic Lake... | reverse complement strand
AGTTCTATGAAAAGTGTTTCTTTATCTGCTACCACTCAGAATATACAGGGTGCCACAAGAACAGATATCACCGGAGCAACCATAACTTTTATTCCTAAGCATACAATAGTGTATTTGTCATTTACCATTTCTGGTTACAATCCTTTAGATTGTGCTGAAAGCTTGGAACAACTGTCTTGGTTTGGGGTACATGTTATCAAAGATGCTGTTAAAGTGGGTAGCTTTGTGAGTTTGAGTGCTGCCTCAGATGATATAACAGGCGCTGTAGGAGCTGCAAATGTTAGTGCAGCGCAATTTCCTATAACGGTTATACCAGGAGTCTCTACGACCATAAAACTCCAGGGAAATACCGATGGAGCAGAAGATTCCTGTGGCTTTACCATTGATGCGGTCAACTGGACGAGTTACTTGACCATTATGGATTAAGCTGCTATTTTATCCTATAAAATATTTTAAAAATCGAAGCTTAGATACTGTTGGTTAAGCTTCCCTTTTTCACAAGTTATTAAAGTTCTTAACGTCAGAAAACAGACTTTTCTGAAACCTTATAACTCCTTAATTTTTAAATTGAGGAGTTTTTTTTGTTTTGTTATTTTTAAAACAATAGGAATGTTATAAAGGGAGGTATATCTTTATATTTGCCGATCTTAAATCATAATTGCTGGTTTTTTTAAAAGAGACCTATGAAATCCACTTGACGTTTTGTTATCAATGAATTACAGCTAATTCTTAGACATAAATAAACCAAAAACTTGCTTAAGTCTTTACTATGAATAAAAGCTAATAGTAGAGAAATCTCCTTTATCAGTAATAAAATAATGCTTCTATCACCCTCCAACCGTCTAAATAGTTATAATGCTTTCAATTGATTTGATGACATGATTTACCTACGTCCAGATTTATCGCTCCAGCCTATTACAACATTAGATCAAGAGAGACTATTGGAACTCATGATGAAAATTTACAGACCGGTGTACCAGCATCTCTGGTTTGATGATGGTAGTAGTTATGTGGCATCGCAATTTAATTTACAACAATTACAAAGTGACTTGTCATCCCCTACTGTTTTCTATTACTTTGTACACTTGAAAGAGGAGCTTATTGGAATCCTTAGGTTTTTAAAGGATTGCCCAACAAGCGCCATTAATGAATCCAACACGACCAAATTGCACCGTATTTATCTCGATCCATCCATACACGGCAAAGGCATTGGAAAAGCGCTTATGAGGTGGATGTTCGATTTTCTAAAGGAACAAAATCAAGAGTCCATCTGGTTAGAGTGTATGGACACACAACTGGCGGCGTACCACTTTTACCAGCAATTAGGTTTTAAAACTATAGAGCCATTCACGCTGGATTCCCCGACGATGCGCTCTGAAATGCGCGGTATGTTACGTATGAAGTTGAATCTAAATAATGCTTGATCTATCCAACTACAAATAGCAATCTCCTGATTTTTTAGTCATCACAAAGTGCCCCCTCTTTAATTCAGTAATTACCTTTTATAAAGTAGAACTAGGGTTTAAAACAAAGAGCTTGATACTAGACATGCATAGGCAGTAGTTATATGAAGTAGGTAAATCATAGTGCTCTTATCAAAACCTGATCTCCACTAATGATCCATAACTAAAAAGTTAGGATTAAGTTGCATTACAAGAGTAACACAGTAGCATTGAACTTGCATAAAACATTCTAAAAGTACATTTTAAAACAATTAAAAATGATTATCATTACTTTTAATTACAAAACAGCATCTTCATGAAAATCTATATCTCCCTATGGATCATGTGTACTGGCCTATGCGCAGGCTCACAAAATTTAACTTCTAGTGACCAAATAAAATTAGATCAAATACTTGCAAACAAGAGCACGTTGGATGAAAAGTCTGATCTAGAAGGATGGATTCTTTTTGAAACCCAAAACAGAGAATCTGTGTTTTTTAACAAAAAAGGAGTGCTGCAGCTAAATCTAGGAAAAAGATTTGATTGGGTAGATGGCTTTTATGGTTCAGAGCTTGCAAAGGTTTCTAAGAATAACAGACTGGGCTTTATAAATAAAAAAGGAGAAGTCGTCATACCCTTTGACTTTGAAAACGTCAAAGTTTTCAGCAATGGACTTGCCGCTGTAATGATGTTGGGTAAGCACGGATTTATAGATACTACCGGTAAGTTGGTGATTCCTTTCCTATATGAAGATGCTGGTTATTTTGGTAACGGTCTTGCCCCAGTTAAGAAAAACGGAAATTTTGGTTTTATAGATAGAAAAGGAACTCTTGCAATTCCTTATAAATACGATGATGCTAAATCCTTCTATAACGGTAGGGCAGCTGTAAAACTTGATACCTACAATAGTACTACTGCAGAAGAAGTAGGTAAATGGGGATTTATAGATACTACGGGTAAATTAATTATCCCTTATAAATACGCTGTTGTAGGTAATTTCACATCTAATTTTACCGTAAAAGTGGCACTTCCTGATGGGAGTTCCTCTGGCGATGTGCATTTTATTGATGTCCATGGAAACAGGTTATAATCGGCACTTGTCTTTATGTTTTAGTTTATTTGATAAGCAATACGGTTAGCTTTCTTCTATTATTTCATTTGGTAATTAGAATATTAAGTTAGGAAATAGCCATTGCTTTAACACATATCAAATATTCCAAAATCAAGTGTTGGCACAGAACGAATAGTTCTACTAGTTTCTATTTAAATGTTACTCTTCATTTTTATTTTGTAGTAGTGAATAAGTTCGTTGATAATTCCGCTTTCGCGAAAGCGGAACCACCACAATTATCATCCTAAAAAAGTATCTTTGTAACCGCCCATAAAAGCGCTCAAATGATCCATTTTTACGGAAATCCGTCCCAATCAGTTTACGTAGTACAAACCCAAGCACCGATCTCTCCAGAAGATAATCTGAAATTACAATGGCTTTTTGCCGGTGCTCCAAAACTAGAAGCCGATTCTTTATCTGGTTTTTTCACTGGACCGCTTGCTACTACCATTTCTCCATGGTCTACCAATGCGGTAGAAATTACACAAAACATGGAAATCAAAGGAATTCTGCGTATAGAAGAATTTTATACGTGTACAGCAGACTCTGACTTTGATAAAATGTTGTTGCAAAAATTTGATGAATTGGATCAGTCGCAATTTGATGTGCATGTAAAACCTGAAGACGTTTTAGAAATAGACGATATCGCTGCTTATAACATGCAAGAGGGTCTTTCCTTGAGCGATGACGAGATTGATTACCTGATTGCACTTTCAGAAAAATTAGATCGTAAATTAACAGATAGTGAAGTTTTTGGATTCTCACAAGTAAATTCAGAGCACTGCCGCCATAAGATTTTTAATGGAACCTTCATCATCGATGGAGAAGAGATGCCTACCTCGCTTTTTAAACTCATTAAGGAAACTTCCAAGCGCTGGCCTAACGGAATTGTAAGTGCGTACTCTGATAACGTAGCCTTTGTAGAAGGACCACAAGCCGAGCAATTTGCTCCTAAAACAGCCAACAAACCAGATGTGTATCAAACCAGTCTTTTTGATTCGGTGATCTCCTTAAAAGCAGAAACTCATAACTTCCCTACTACCGTAGAGCCCTTTAATGGCGCAGCAACCGGATCTGGTGGAGAAATAAGAGATCGACTCGCTGGCGGACAAGGGTCCTTACCACTTGCAGGAACTGCAGTTTATATGACCAGTTATTCCAGACTAAATGAAGAACGCCCATGGGAAAAAGGTTTTGAAGCACGCAAATGGCTGTATCAAACACCTATGGATATTTTAATCAAAGCCTCTAATGGTGCGAGCGATTTTGGAAACAAATTTGGCCAGCCCTTAATTACAGGTTCTGTTTTGACGTTTGAACATCAAGAAGGCGATCAGAATTTAGGTTTTGATAAGGTTATTATGCAGGCTGGAGGTATAGGCTATGGTAAAAAAGATCAAGCATTAAAGAAAACTCCTGCCACAGGTGATGACATCATCGTTTTAGGTGGAGATAATTATAGAATAGGAATGGGTGGTGCTGCGGTAAGTAGCTCAGATACTGGCGCACTAGATTCTGGACTGGAATTAAATGCCGTTCAACGTTCCAATCCAGAAATGCAAAAACGTGCGGCAAACGCTATACGCGGTCTGGTAGAGAGCGATCTCAATCCTATTAAATCCATTCACGATCACGGTGCTGGCGGTCATTTGAATTGCCTGTCAGAACTGGTAGAAGAAACTGGCGGGATTATAGACGTAGAGAAACTCCCTATAGGTGATCCTACCCTATCACGTAAAGAACTCATAGGTAACGAGTCGCAAGAACGAATGGGATTAGTTATAGATCCTAAAGACACGCCTACTCTAGAAGAGATTGCTGCTCGTGAGCGCGCACCATTGTATAAAGTAGGAAAGGTAACTGGTGATAACAGATTTACTTTTAGCGAGAAAGATGGCCGCAGTCCTATGGACCTCGCCTTAGAAGATATGTTCGGCTCCAGTCCTAAAACCATTATGGATGACAAGACCATCCATCGCAACTATGCCCCTATTACTTATGATGGAAAAGATTTCAAACTTTACCTCTATCAAGTATTGCAGCTGGAAGCAGTTGCCTGCAAAGACTGGTTAACTAATAAAGTAGACCGCTGTGTAACGGGTCGTGTAGCTAAGCAACAAACTTGTGGAGAATTACAATTGCCTTTAAATAACGTAGGTGTAATGGCCATTGATTATAACGGTAAAAACGGTGTAGCAACTACTATAGGTCATGCTCCTGTTGCTGCCTTAATTGACCCAGCAGCTGGTTCTCGCAACGCGATTGCTGAGGCCTTAACCAATCTTGTTTTTGCACCGCTAGAAAAAGGCTTGTCAGGTGTGAGTTTAAGTGCCAACTGGATGTGGCCGTGCAACAATCCTGGTGAAGATGTACGTTTATACAGCGCTGTAAAAGCCGTAAGCGATTTTGCTATTGAACTAGGAATCAACATTCCTACCGGTAAAGACAGTCTTTCTATGAAGCAAAAATATCCAGATATGGACGTGCTTGCTCCAGGAACGGTAATCATCAGTACCGTAGGAAATTGTGACGATATCACAAACATTATTGAGCCTGTGTTACAGCCGCAATACGACGCTCCTATTTATTACATCAACATGAGTGGTGATGAACATAAATTGGGTGGCTCTAGTTTTGCACAAACACAAAATAAAATAGGTAATGAATGTCCTACTATTGTGGATAGTTCCGCTTTCGCGAAAGCATTTACAGCCATCCAAAACTTAATAAAACAAGGTAAAGTACTCGCAGGACACGATGTCGCCAGTGGCGGATTGATCACTACATTATTAGAACTGTGTTTTCCTTCCCAAAACATAGGAATGGAACTGGACTTCAGTGAAGTAGGTCACGACATGGTCAAAGTACTCTTTGCCGAAAATGCGGGTATCGTACTTCAAGTAACCGACGACAGTGTAGAAGCAGAACTTTCAAAAACGGGTGTTCCTTTCTTTAAAATAGGAAACGCGATAGATGAAGCGGTGTTGGATATCAACGAATTCATCATAGACGTTGATGATATGAGAGATGTGTGGTATGAAACCTCACATTTACTAGATCAAAAACAATCCTTTAACGGCACTGCAGAAGAGCGCGCGTTGAATTATGTGAATCAGCCGTTGGAATTCAAATTTCCAGTACATTTTACTGGAAAACTACCCGAATTGCCTCAAAAACGAGTAAAAGCAGCCGTAATACGTGAAAAAGGAAGTAATTCTGAACGAGAAATGGCACGCGCCATGTACCTCGCAGGATTTGAAGTGATAGACGTTCACATGACCGATTTAATCGCTGGTCGGGAAACCCTAGAAGATGTGCAGTTCATAGCAGCAGTAGGTGGTTTTTCTAACTCTGATGTTTTGGGAAGTGCCAAAGGTTGGGCAGGAGCATTCTTATACAATGAAAAAGCAAATAAAGCTTTAAAAGACTTTTTTGCCCGTCCAAACACGATGAGTATAGGGGTTTGTAACGGTTGTCAGCTTTTTGTTGAATTGGGATTGATACATCCAGACCACGATGACAAACCTAAGATGCTACACAACAATTCTGGGAAGTTTGAATGTAATTTCACAAGCGTAGAGATTGCTGATAATAATTCAATTATGTTGAGGACATTATCAGGAAGCCAACTAGGAATCTGGGCTGCACACGGAGAAGGGAAATTTCATTTACCTAAAGACCGCAGTGATTATCAAATTCCTGCCACTTACGCCTACGACACCTACCCAGCAAATCCCAACGGGTCTGATTATAACGCCGCGATGTTGAACTCAGAAGATGGACGTCATTTAGTAATGATGCCGCATTTAGAACGTTCTACATTCTCTTGGAACTGGGCGCACTACCCTAACGATCGTAAGAACGATAAGGTAACCCCTTGGTTGGAGGCTTTTGTGAATGCTAGAGTATGGTTGAGTGGAAAGTAGATAATATGAAAAGATATAGAAAAGTAGAATACACCATCGATGAAAGAACTGTAGGTAAGAAAGGTAGGCATTTACTGTAGAAGTTATTTCAGACTTTTTTTTTAACTTATAAGAGAGAGAGTTTAACAATTCTATTTTTAATCATTTAGATAATTTTAAGAAAGCGAAAGATTTCTCTAGTTTACCTTCAAGTATTGAAGGTAAATTGGCTCGTAGGAAGAAACCAATTGATGTGATGTCTAATTCCCACATTTCTTTGGCTTACGTTTTATTGTTAGCGAAAAGTTTAAAGAGGTATTTGAAGATCTTGGTATTAAAGATTCATATTTTAAACAAATACACCTGAGAAAATTTGACTCTAATTTTTATCTTTTTCTCAACCCTATTACTGATTATCATGTCATTGATTTTGAAAAATCTCGCTTTTTTAAACAAGTAGGTATAGAGAGAAAAACACTCAAATTTAATGATATGGAAGATTTTATTAAAAATAAAGATTCGTATGATTTAGTAGAAGAATGTTTTTTAAATGACGATTTTAAAAACGATGACGTAATTTATTTAAGATCAAACGGACTGTTTTTTAGTGAGAGACTCCTAAAAGCACTTGAAGATAAAAATATAATAGGGCTGGCTACAAGTAATTTAATAACAGCTATAAGCAGGTAATTATCTAACTTCAAAAGTTTTATATATTTATAAATCTTTAATTGCCTTTCTCTATAAAAGCTTCGCCCTTCAGACGAAGGGGAAAAAGTTGACAGCTTTGCAGACAACGCAAAGGCTTTGAAACGATGCTGGATGGTATCGAGATACTTTAAAATAAAAGAGAGAACTTTAAACATCATTCAGTTTCCATTAACATCTCGATAAGTATAAACTTTCTTGAAATGAACAAACACCGCATTCAACCACTCCGAGATTTCTGCGAAATCCCACCTCGCCTATTCTTAGGCGAGGAGCTTTTAATTCTCGAGTTTAATAAACTTCATTCTTTAATCCCTGATGGTTTATTAAGACAAATTTCTGGGATGGGAAGGATGGGGAAAGTAAATGGAACAAGTTTTGGTCGGAAAGGTGGAGAAGGTGCTGGAAATGAGACCAAAACTAGCATACTCTGCAAAGATACATACCGCATCAACCACTCCTGATTGCATCCAACATCCGCTGCGAGGCAAACCTGTCCTGTGCATTCCTCTCGCAACAAAGCTCGTCGGATGCAGGCTTCTTAGGCAAGGAGCTTTTAATTCTCGAGTTTAATAAACTTCATTCTTTAATCCCTGATGGTTTATTAAGACAAATTTCTGGAATGGGAAGAATGGGGAAAGTAAATGGAACAAGTTTTGGTCGGAAAGGTGGAGAAGGTGCTGGAAATGAGACCAAAACTAGCATACTCTGCAAAGATACATACCGCATCAACCACTCCTGATTGCATCCAACATCCGCTGCGAGGCAAACCTGTCCTGTGCATTCCTCTCGCAACAAAGCTCGTCGGATGCAGGCTTCTTAGGCGAGGAGCTTTTAATTCTCGAGTTTAATAAACTTCTTTCTTCAGAACTAGTCTCCGACGAGCTTTTAAAATGTTTTATAAATATGTAATTCATAAACATACCAGCTATTTATATTTCTTGGTGCGTTTGGACAAATATCAAACTGATAAGATATATCAAGGAATGCACAACAATCACTCATTAATTCTGGCAATTAATGGACTGGATTTAGACAATCATGGTAAAATAACAGATAACTAAAATTTCAAGCATTAAAGTTGAACTATTTCATCACGCAACCTTTTTGATGTATCCAGGACTAATAAGTAGAAACTAAACCGTTTGTTATGAAAAATATTAAAAAATACCTTATGCTATTTTTTGCATTTACTGTTATTCATTCTTGTACTTATGAAGATTTAGATGATGCTGGTGCAAAAGATTTAATCAGCGTGGACTCTGAATTATATCAAACATTACAAGATGTTGCAAAAGATCCCGCTATGGATGAAAATGCCATTTCTTGTATTCTAATTGTATATCCTATTAGCATGTTTACTTATGATGCAAATAATGCCGTTATAGCAAACACCCTAATTACGGATAATTCTGGTTTTAGTGCTTTTCTTGATACCTTGCCTATTACTCATTCTATAAGCATAAGCTTCCCTATCGCAGCAACCCTAGCAGATGGAACCCAGTTGAGCATCACCACAAATGAAGAGTTAAAAGAAAGTATCGATGATTGCATCGAGAATGAAGAAGAACTTATAGGCAACTGTCAAGCGCTTATTGACGATTGCATATGGAAAGTTGGTTACTCACAAGTATCTAATAATAACTATTTGGGAGCTACTTTATTTGTAGAAAATGGTGCAACCACTTTTAGTTACAGCCCCTTATCTGCTTTTGGGTCATGGACCGCTATTTTTATTGAAAACGAGTTATACATCAATATCAATCTCAACGGTAATATTAGCGTTGAAAATGATTTTAATCGCAATTGGAAAGTAGCATATCTAGATGCAGATACTTTAAAACTCACTGATGATCTGGATGAATTAATACTAAATCAATATTGCAATGTTCCTACAGATGAATGTTTTGATTTCAACTTTACAGCTTGCGAGGATAACACAACACCTGGATTTGCTACCATTCTACTAGACGATTATTCCTTTTGTATTTATCAAATTTTACAGCAAGACGACTCCTTAATCAGTCTGTCTTTTTATAGAACATTGATAGATGCAGATAATGGAATAAATCCTATTGATACCAGTGCTGCATTTAGCAATACGAGTCTAATAGAATCTTATTTAGTAAGAGTAACTAATACTACAGACAGTACTTATTACATTATCCAAATAAGTGTTACTGTAGAAAGTTGTCTCTAATATAGTATGTAAAGCACTGAATACTTTAACATGCCAAGTAGTCGCTTTGCTATGTTCATTTATGTAAATAATTTTAAAAGAATCGTCCTATCTACTAGGTTTCTGTAGTAAGATATAGCTTCTAATATGACTTTATTGTATTTCTTTTTTTCGCTTTCGCGAAAGCGAAAGCATAAAATAGGATAACCTACTTACTGCCTTCCAATAAATTGATGTACTATGCTTGTAAATGAAAAAGTCGACTTAGCAACCTATTTGTTGTTAAGACGACTTTTATTAAATATATGAATGATGATTAGTTCCTCATAAAGAGAAATACTTTTCTATCGGTCATTACCTGGATCAGAAGGGTCTTTAGTTGTAGAGGTACAAGAAAGCATGTCTAGTTGCATGTAAGTTGCCCAAGAACGACCTGGAAAACCTACTCCAGCTCCCCAAGCAGTTTCATTCTGTCCTGTAGAACTCGTAACTACCGCATGAGAAGCTATACAGGTTTCAAAAGGCAAAGTAGTACCATCTGTTGTATAAGTTACTACTGAAGTTCCTGAAGCATGTACCGCACTGTATTCAAAGTGACCTACTTTAGGGTTACCAGATCCCGTAGTAGGAATATCGCCAGTACAATTACCTATAGACATATGAGTCTCATCAAGATTCCACCCAGGTATCGTATGGTACACGATAGATAAAGTGAACCCGTCTCTATAAACATCTACCGTTCCTACAACGGTATTCTGACCTGCAATCAGATCACTGGTTTGACAAAGTACTGCCGTCGGAGAAACTAATTTACCTGCAGATGCGGCAGCATTAATTTCAAAATTGACTTCTTGCGGAGTCGCATTTTCAGATTCTTCTACAGTACATGCTGCTAGAAATAGAAAACATAGGGAAAGGGAAAGTAGTTTCATAATTTTGATTTTAAGGTTTGATGCAAGGTATAAAAGTTTAAAACTTTTTTAGGTTAATTAACTGTATTCATCGATTAAATACACTTTTATAAACCAAAAATGATGTTATTGAACGATATTATTATCAAATGTTATTTTAATAAATTCGCTCTGATCCTAGAAATTAGCTTTAAGACCACACTAAATTCCTTAGTCTTTGCAGCATTTTTTAGATTATCGCGATTGCAAATACCTATGATTAATTCACAGATTATGGCTGCTTGATATATTTTGTTGGTCTTATTTACTTAGATTCTGTAAAAACTATTTACTACTTTTACTTAAAAATCAACGATTATCTTAAGCAAAGGTCAAAGAGCAATCAACCTGCTGCTTCTCATACTTGCAGGAGAAGCTATTTTTATATTACCATTTGTACTCGCTCGTATATTTAGGCCTACCGTACTTGATGTTTTTGAACTTACTAATCTAGAACTAGGTACTTGTTTTTCAGTTTATGGAACAGTAGCCTTTGTTTCCTACTTTTTTGGAGGAAGTTTTGCAGATAAATACCCACCGAGGTACTTGATGTCAATTTCATTGATTTTGACTGCTCTTGGAGGTATTTATATGTCTACTTACCCATCCCTATTGGGCTTAACTATGCTTTATGGTTATTGGGGTTTTACAACTATTTTTCTATTTTGGGCTGCGATGATTAAAGCTACTAGGGTCTTGGGAGGAAAGCTCCAACAAGGAATTGCATTTGGGCTGCTCGATGGTGGTCGCGGTTTAGTTTCCTTTGCATTTGGTTGGTTGGGAATCCTTATATTCTCTTGGATTTTAGTGGAAAAAATAGAAACTGCCACATTATTAGAACGCAAGGAGGCTTATAGTTATGTGGTATTGATATGCTCCGTAATCATTGCTGTTGTAGGTGTTTTATTGATTGCTTTGGTCAAAGAGGATCCTTCTGTAACCAAAAATATTGAAAAGACTACTACGCATCAACTCCTTAAAAATTACTTGGAAGTTATTAAAATTCCATCGGTATGGCTATTGATGATCATTATACTCTGTGCTTACACAGGATACAAAATCACAGATGTGTATTCGCAATATGCTAATGAAGTGATGGGATATAATGAAAGTGATGCCGCAGCAATAGGAAGTAACCTTTTAGGAATACGTGTGCTCATAGGTATTGCGATAGGACTTCTAGCAGATAAGACGCGATCTTCTTTTATGATGATCATTAGTTTTGGCATCACCATTATAGGGGCACTTATTTTTGCCTCTGGATACATAAATCCTGACACTAGCATGTTGTTTTGGTTTACAATTATAACTGTTGCCACAGGTGTTTATGCTTTTAGAACGCTTTATTTTTCTGCTATTCAAGAAGGCAAAATTCCACTTGAATTAACTGGAACAGCTGTTGGCCTGATCTCTTTGATAGGTTTTACTCCAGATATATTTATGGGTCCAGCAATGGGTGTTTTAATGGATAATTCTCCCGGCGAATTAGGTTTGCAGCAAGTGTTTCTTATGCTTGCCATTTTTGCATTTATAGGTTTACTGGCATCTGTAGTTTTTTACCGTATTAATAGGCCCAATAAGTCTTTATAAATGTATGCCTTTTCTACTTTCTTTTCTTTGGAAAATAAAAGTTGATGCACCACTTTATTCTGAGTAAATGGAATATGCAAAATCAATTGTTAGTAAAATGAGCCAGCAGCTCTGAAGCTTTATTCACGTCCAACTTCTTGTAGATATTTTTAATATGGGTTTTTACCGTATGAGGAGATATACATTCTTCATCAGCAATAGTTTTGTGATCCTTTCCTTCCAATAGATGTGCAATAATTTTTTTCTCAGAAGGTGTTAGTACATAAGTGGAGTAATAAATGGTGCGGTCGTAAATAGTCTTCTGTTCTTCTTCTTTGTTCAAACGCACCAAACCACGCACACCGTTGAAATCCAATACTGATTCATAACAAATTCCTGTAGAAATAGAGGGACGCCCCTTATCGTCAAAGTCTGCATAGGAGCTGTATTCTACAACGGGAGTTAGCTTTCCAGTTTTATTATTTTGCATATGGTAATGCAGCTCAAATACAACGGCACGTTTGTCTTCTAGACAAAGGTCTTTAACTACTTGGTTCATTCCAGGAAATAAATCATTGGAAAGGGCTTTAAAATCCTTACTAATCATTATTTCAGATAAAATTTGCATTCCTTTTCCATAAAAGTCTATAGGCTTCATGCCCGTAAAAGCAGTACATGAATTGCTTATAAACTCATATTTTAAATCTTTAAGATTGAGGATGTATCTTATAGAATTGATATTAAGGCCATCGATGGCAAAAGACTTGAACGATTCCAAAAAGGAATCTATATCTTGTTCTTTCTGTGAGGCGATAGCGGTTAATTCTTTTCTATGTGCCTCTAGGGAAGCTTTCATGAATTTCTTTTAACAGACGTTAAATATAATGAAAAATTAAATAGTCATGGATTTTAAATGCTAGCAGTGTTTAAAAACAAAAAAAAGCAACCTCTTCAGGTTGCTTTTATTCAAAAATCAAAACTCTTCTTATCGGGGATTTAAAATTAGTTCTACTCGTGCTAAAAGGTCCTCATAATGATAACGGTCTACTTTGTTAGTAGTGGCATTTCTTTTACGGAGTAAAGTGGACTGCAAGGTATTTAGTTCACCTCTTACCAGTGCTCTGACATCACTTTGAGCAACATTATAGTCACTGCGTGAAGGAGCTGTTGTCATGAGGTATTCCAGTCGGTCCACGAAAGCTCTTTGCAAGTTTCTTTTGTAAATATCTATAGTTGATCTTGAGAACATACCCATTCTTAGGTCTTGTAATAAATCTATTGCGGCATAGTAATCGGTATCAACCGTTTCTGAATTGATCAGCCTACCGATGCGGTCAAAACTTAATAAACTATTTAAATGACGCGTTTGTACCGATCTTAAAACTTCAAAGTATCCGTCTGGATTGATGTTTTGAAGGATTTGCTTATCTACCAACCAAGTAGGAGTATCAAACACATTTTCTTGTATCCACTCTACAGATTCTTTTTGTGTATTTTTATCTACCGTACTGTAAACAGTACCTGACTGTAAAGGTTTCTTAAGGTCCTCGTTTACCCCTCCTACATTAGTAACCACATGACCTACATACCTAGAATAAACTCCTAAAAGTTCTCCATATAACTCTTCAAGATCGTCGTAATTATTAGTTTGATCTGAGGTCCACTCTGGTAAATTTTTAGCGACATATTTCAGGTTTTTAATTCCATAAGCACTGGCCTTTATGGGATCATTACCTATAGCTTCTGTCTGTGATTGAGGATCAAATCTACTGCTCTGACGACCAAATTTATATTTAGGATCTCCCGCTTTTTCCATGATCCAGTCGTTCAAGGTTTTTGTTTCTTGCTTTGGAGAAGTAGCGTTAGGAATCACACGATAACCCCAGTTAGTCGCATAGTGGTCATAAGGTCCCATCTGGCGTACAAATCTGATATTTTCATCACCTGGTTGTGCAATATAGTTGTAACGTGCATAATCCATTAGACTTGCAGCAATACCATTCTTTTGAGTAAAATCTCCATCTCTATAGTCTTCCACATTATAGGCATAACTAGCGGCCATGTTATGAGGGAAACCAAGAGCATGGCCTACTTCGTGTGCAATTACTTGCCGCATCATCTCCCCTATTTCTTCAGCATTGGTATTTAAGGTGCGCGCGCTAGGGTTTGCTGCTCCGGTTTCTAGTAAATACCTGTTTCTGTATGACCTTAGATGATTGTGGTACCAAATGATATCACTTTCTATAATCTCTCCACTCCTAGGATCACTTACCGATGGTCCCACAGCATTACGAGTAGTACTTGCCACATAACGCACTACAGAATAACGAATATCTTCTGGACTAAATTCTGGATCTTCCTCCAGTGTAGGTGCATCTCTTGCGATGATTGCATTTTTAAATCCTGCTGTTTCAAATGGCTTCTGCCAGTCTTCAATACCTTGTTTGATATATTCCTTAAGACTTTCTGGTGTTCCTGGGTCTAAATAATAGATAATAGGCTTAACTGGTTCTACCAGTTCACCTCTTGCGTAGGCTTCTGGATCTTTAGGCTCTAATCTCCACCTGCGTATATAGGTCTTCTCATCTGCCTTTAAAGCTGCGCTAGAATAATCAATTTGGTTTACCGTAAAAAAGCCAACTCTAGGATCGTATAATCTAGGTTGCATAGGTTCTTTAGGAAGAAGAATCATGGACTGATTTACTTGCATACTTATGGACCCTACAGATCCGTTAGATGGCGGCTCTGCTGCTGTAAAAGTAACATCTTGTTTTACCTCAATATTTTCTGGAAATGATTTTATAGAATTGATAAAGCTTCGATCTTTATCGAGACCGCGTACTTTATACGCTTTTCGCAATCCTGGACTTAATCCACTAATAGAAGGAACATCTGTACTGAAGAATTTAGTCACATCAATAACCGTTGCCGTGGAATCTGCATCAAATGCCATGATATCAAAAGCATACATGGTAGGCTCATAATTATTAACCTTTACAGAATTGTTGATCGCAGCAGTAGAGTCCAATGCTACTTCAGAATATGATTTTACTTTCAGCAATATTTTATCTTGAAAACGTTGCCAAGAAACTACTTGCTGGTTGGTCTTGCTTCCTGCATTCATATATCCACCTCCTAAATTAGATGGGATTTGTGCAATACGAGTGACCCATAACAGGTCTTTATCGAGCATTTTATTAGGGATCTCATAGAAAAAGTCCTCTCCGACTTGATGCGTCTTAAAAAGTCCTTCGTCAGTGATAGCTCCACTTGTGATGACTTTGTCGTACGATTTGAATTTTGATTTTTTCTTGCTGCTTTTTGCTGCGGCCTCTTTGTTAGCTTCAGCAACTGCTTTTTGAGTTGTTTTACAACTACTCATTAATAAAGTCATCGCTATGACAAGGCTGGTGAGAATTATTTTTTTCATTTATAAAGGGATCATTTAAATTCAGGAACAAAATAGGGTATAATTCTCACCTTTTATTTGAGATTTAAAAAGCTTAACAAAACTCTAAGAAATAAGTTGTTATGCGAAAAGTTCAAGTATAGGAGTTGATTTGGTCAACAGTTTCAAATTTAAACGGTCTTCTGCGAACTTAATCAAGTCATTTATTATGCTTTTTCATTAAAAGTTTTTAAAAGAAATTTTTGCTATTACTATGAGGAGGTTTTGTGTGTAATCACTGGAGGAATAAGCCCTAGCAAGGGAGTTAAAAGAACCCACTTGAAGCAATCCTTTTGAAAATATACCAATAGAAAATTATTTTCTACTGTTTTAAAAACTGTTTAAAATAAAGCTATTTGATTTCTAAAATATCCATTAGTAGTTCTATAAATTTTCAATTTTGTATGCGAGTTATCCTAGAAGGTTTGCGTTGATGTTAGTTGCTGTTCCGCTTTCGCGAAAGCGTGCGAAAAATACCTGTTTAGAAAACATAAAATAATTGCTCATATGCCTAAAGTAGCTTAACTTTACTATATATGACTGATGTCGAGATTAAAGAAGAAAATAAACAGATAGCTAGAGGTTATAAAGACCTTCTTAAAATAAGTTATCAAATGCTTAACGATGAAGATAAAAAGCTGATTAGAAAAGCTTTTGACATCGCAGTAGAGGCCCACGCTCCACAGCGCCGAAAGTCTGGTGAAGCCTATATTTTCCATCCTATAGCCGTAGCAAAAATAGTTGCTAAGCAAATAGGTCTAGACGCAACAGCCATAGCTGCAGCATTGTTACACGACGTTGTAGAAGATACACAGTACACCCTTTCAGATATTGAGCAACTCTTTGGGGAAACTATCGCACGCATCGTCGATGGCCTAACAAAAATTGCCCACCTTAAAAAGGATGCTGATATCTCGCAACAGGCAGAGAATTTCCGCAAAATGTTATTGACGCTTAATGATGACATACGCGTGATCATTATCAAAATAGCCGACCGTTTGCACAACATGCAGACTATGGATAGCATGCCGGACTATAAACAGGTAAAAATAGCCAGTGAAACGCTTTATATCTATGCTCCTATTGCCCATAGATTAGGTCTTTATAACATCAAGACAGAGCTGGAAGATTTAGGTTTAAAGTATACAGAACCAGAAGTTTTTGACGATATCCAGAAATCTATTGTTGAAAGTAAGGAGGAGCAGAAAGAATATATAAAGAACTTTAGTAGTGTCATCGATGAGAGTTTAAAAAGTGAAGGACTGGAATACCGTATTTCTGGCAGGCCTAAATCTGTTTTTTCCATACGTCGCAAGATGCTCAAACAAGGGGTGACTTTTGATGAAGTCTACGACAAGTTTGCCGTGCGCATCATTTTTAGAAGTGATCGCGCTAATGAAAAGTTTCTGGCTTGGAAAATATACTCTGTGGTTACAGACCACTTTACACCTAACCCAGTACGACTTAGAGACTGGATAAGTTCCCCTAAATCCACTGGCTATGAAGCTTTGCACATTACCGTAATGGGTCCTGATGGAAGATGGGTAGAAGTACAAATACGATCAGAACGCATGCATGAAATAGCCGAAAAAGGTTATGCAGCTCACTATAAATACAAACAAGGAAGTAAAGAAGACGGACTAGAAGAATGGTTGAATAGGTTGCAAGAAGCACTGGAAAATCAGGATGGTAATGCCGTAGACTTTGTAGAGCAATTTAAACTCAACCTTTACAGTAAAGAGATTTTTGTATTTACCCCTGCTGGAGAATTAAAATCCTTGCCTAAAGGGTCTACACCTCTGGATTTTGCCTTCTCCATTCATACAGAAGTAGGCTTGCATACCCGCGGTGCAAGAGTTAATGGAAAACTAGTGCAGCTATCTCATGAATTAAAAAGTGGGGATCAAGTAGATATTATCACCTCTGACAATCAAAAACCTACTAAAAACTGGTTGGATTATGCTACCACGGCAAGGGCACGTGCCAAAATAAAAAGTGCCTTAAAAGAAGATCAAAAAATTGTAGCCGTAGACGGTAAAGAAATTTTATTAAGAAAGTTAAAGTCTCAAAAAATCCCTCTAGATGAGACTAGCGTGAATCAAATGGTGAACTTTTTTAAATTAAAAACCAGTCATGATCTTTTCTTTAGAGTAGGAAATGGAACGATAGATAACAAAGCGATCAAGGAGTACGCTAACAGCCGCAGTAATGCACTGTACTCTTTTATCAAGAATAAAATGCGCAAGCCTAAAGAGAATCCTGATTTACACAAAGAAGAAGTCACTGAAAATTATGACGCGCTAGTATTCGGCAAGGAAGGTACCAGCCTAGATTATACACTTTCTAAGTGTTGTAACCCTATTCCTGGTGATTCGGTTTTTGGTTTCACCACCGTAAGCGAAGGTATTAAGGTTCATAAAAGTAACTGCCCCAATGCGATAAGTCTTCAAAGTAAATTTGCTTATAGAATTATAAGTGCCACATGGATAGATTCTACTCAAAGAGAGTACAAAGCAGAATTGAAGTTGACTGGAATTGACAGAATGGGCTTGGTACAAGAGATTACTGGACTTATTTCAGAAAACATGCATGTGAACATAAGGAATATTTCCTTTAATAGCAATCACGGGATTTTTACAGGAGAAATTACCGTAGTGGTACCTAACAAAAACTTGCTGACTTCACTGATTCAAAACCTAAATAAAATAAATGGTATCGATAAGGTAACCAGATTTTAAAAAAAAAATATGAGTAACATTATCAACACTCTTGAAAAAGAACAAGAAACAGTAAAGAAGGTATTCACCCAGTTTTTGAGTGATAACAAGCATCGTAAAACACCAGAGCGTTATGCTATTCTAGACGAGATTTATGCCAGTGAAGAACACTTTGATGTGGAGTCACTTTACATAAAAATGAAGGAGCAAAACTACCGTGTAAGTCGCGCTACGCTTTACAATACGATAGAATTATTACTGGAATGTAAACTGGTGAGAAGACATCAATTTGGTCAAAATCAATCACATTACGAGAAGTCTTATTTTGATCGACAGCACGATCATTTAATACTTACCGATAATCATGAAGTGATCGAATTTTGTGATCCGAGAATAGAGTCGATAAAAAAAACGATTGAAGAGGTATTTGATGTGACAATTACCAATCATTCTTTATACTTTTACGGCGTTAAAAACACAACTGAAAAATAGTAACAATGGCAGTAGATTTATTGCTCGGCCTTCAATGGGGCGACGAGGGAAAAGGTAAGATCGTAGATGTATTAACCTCTAAATACGACATCATCGCTAGATTTCAAGGTGGACCTAATGCAGGTCACACATTAGAATTTGATGGTATAAAACATGTTTTAAGAACGATTCCTTCTGGAATTTTTCATGAGAAATCAATGAACGTTATTGGTAACGGTGTCGTTATAGATCCAGTAGTTTTTATACAAGAGCTGGAAGGTTTAAAACAATTTGATATCGATTTTAAGAGCAAATTGATTCTTTCTAGAAAAGCACATGTCATATTACCCACTCACCGTTTGCTTGATGCTGCTTCTGAGGCTTCCAAAGGAAAAGCAAAAATAGGCTCTACTCTTAAAGGAATAGGTCCTACGTATATGGATAAAACGGGCCGTAATGGTATCCGATTAGGTGATCTAGAATTAAACTCTTGGAAAGAAAAATACAGAGCTCTTGCTAATAAGCATGAAGAATTGATTGCCTTTCATAATGTTGATATACAGTACAACCTTCAAGAAATGGAGGATGAATTCTTTAAAGCTGTAGAAATTTTAAAGGAACTTACCTTTATTGATTCTGAAGAATACTTACAACAAGCACAAAAAAACGGGAAAACTATTCTTGCCGAAGGTGCCCAAGGGTCTTTACTAGATATTGATTTTGGAACTTATCCTTTTGTAACTTCTTCCAATACAACAGCAGCTGGTGCGTGTACTGGTCTAGGAGTTGCTCCTGGTCAGATAGGAGAAGTTTATGGAATCTTCAAAGCCTACACAACTCGTGTAGGAAGTGGTCCTTTCCCGACAGAACTTTTTGATGAGGTAGGTGCTAAAATGGCTAAAGTAGGTCATGAATTTGGTGCTGTTACAGGTAGACCTCGTAGATGTGGTTGGTTAGACCTTGTCGCACTTAAATACACCTGTCAAGTCAACGGAGTAACCCAACTCATGATGATGAAAGGTGATGTGCTTTCTGGTTTTGACGAATTAAAAATTTGTACGGCGTATACCTATAAAGGAAAAGAAATCACTCACTTGCCTTATAATATTGAGCCTGAAAACGTAACACCTGTGTATACGGTGTTTAAATGTTGGAAAGAAGACCTTACTAAAATGAGAGAAACTTCTCAATTTCCCAAAGAATTGAATGCTTATATAGACTTTCTAGAAAAAGAATTAGAAATACCTATTAAGGTGATAAGTGTGGGTCCAGACAGAACACAGACTATTCACAGATAAAATTACTATGGTGTGTACAACCCTATTTCAAATCCCAAGCTAACACTTGGGATTTCATTTTAAAAACTATTATGTCAGTAAAAAGATACCTAACTATCGCTACAAAAGGGCTTCTTATGGGAGCCGCAGATGTTGTTCCTGGAGTTTCTGGAGGTACCATTGCTTTTATTACTGGGATTTATGAAGAATTGATCAAAACCATCGACGGCATTGACTTTCAATTATTCAAAGACCTATTTAAAATCGGGTTTAAAAATACCATTGCTAAATTCAATCTTGGTTTCCTGCTCGCACTTCTTACAGGAATTGCGATTAGTATACTTAGTCTTTCTAAATTACTGACCTATTTATTGCAACATCATTCAGTTTTGCTCTGGTCGTTCTTTTTTGGATTGGTGCTCGCTAGTGTGCTCTATATAGCAAAACAAATTTCTTCTTGGAACACAGGTGTAATTACCGCTATTATAGTAGGTACCGTTCTTTCTTATTACGTCACTATTGCAGAGCCTTTGGGGTCGCCAGATAGCTGGTGGTACATTATCTTCTCTGGTTTTATCGCTATTATCGCTATGATTTTACCAGGAGTTTCAGGAGCTTTTTTATTATTACTATTAGGAAGTTATAAAACAGTGCTTGGTTCTATTTCTGGATTGTTAGAAGCTGTTCTAGATGGAGAATGGAGTCAGGCATTTGATTACTTTATAAATCTATTCCTATTTGCTATAGGTTGTGTTCTTGGTCTTAAAGTGTTTTCAAGACTGCTTACCTGGCTTTTTGAACATCAAAAAAACCTAACTTTAGCATTGCTTACCGGTTTTATGATTGGTTCCTTAAACAAATTATGGCCGTGGAAAGAGGTTCTCAAGTATCGAATAGACAGTCATGGAGAAGAGGTTCCTTTTTTAGAGAAAAGTATCTCTCCTATTTCTTTTGACGGTGACCCACAGATATTATACGTAATTTTTCTAACCCTTATTGGATTTGTATTGATCCTTGCTTTGGAAAAATGGGCAAATAAAAAAACAGCATAATTGCGACAATCTACGAGAAACTTCAACGATAAACTTTTCCTTGTTCTTAAAGGAATAGCTATGGGGACCGCAAATAAGGTTCCCGGAATCAGTGGTGGTGTCGTAGCTTATGTAGGTGGATTCTACGAAGAGTTCATTTACTCCTTACAAAAACTCAACCTGAAGGCATTAAAGTTGCTCCTCACAGGCAGGTTCGGTATTTTTTTTGATTATATCAACGGGCGGTTTTTATCCTTACTTATTTTAGGTGAAGCACTCAGCTATTTTACCGTAAGCAAAGGATTTGATTTACTGATACAGTACTACCCTATTTTAGTTTGGGCCACCTTTTTTGGAATGATATTAGGCTCCATTTACTACATATCTATAAATTATGGAGAATGGACTCGTCGGAATGTACTGCTCTTAATCACTGGTATTCTTATAGGAGTAGGTACTTCCCTACTCGATCCTGCAAGACAAAATACCAATTTGATTTTTGTTTTCTTTTGTGGGATGGTCAGTATTTCTGGGATGACATTACCTGGGTTAAGTGGTAGTTTTATCTTGATATTACTAGGTAATTACGTATTGCTATTGGTAGACAGTATCAATGCTTTTTTTGACACCATGGTTGCCATTTTACAAGGCGATTTTTCTTGGTGGTTTGATCCTGCTCGCATGGATATGCTCGCCATTCTTGCTTCATTTGTCCTAGGTTCTATTGTAGGTCTTATCAGTCTCTCTCACCTTTTAGGCTGGACTATTAAACATTACCGCAATGAAACAAATGGGATGATTATAGGATTTATAACCGGTTCTCTTGGTGTGGTGTGGCCATGGAAAAAAGAAGTATATCAGTTGACTGATGCTGGAAAAATTGCTATTGATGCCTCTGGAAAGAAAATTTTAGAAAATTACAGCCGTTACTGGCCTGAAATTAATGACACCCACACTTGGATTGCCTTTTTGATGATCATTTTAGGACTTTTAAGTGTTTATTTATTAGACCGTTATGGAAAAAATAAAAATCCCATCTAGTGTTTTTGGCTTGGTAGGAAAACGTTTGGATTATAGTTTTTCTCGTGCTTATTTTTCTGAGAAATTTGAGAAACTCAAACTTTCTGATCATGAGTATAGAAACTTTGAAATGAGTAGGGAGTTTTTACTGTCCCGCTTTCGCGAAAGCGTCACCTACCACAAAGATTCTCGCACTACAAATGGTAAAAGTGAGATCATTAGGGGGCTTAATGTGACCATTCCTTATAAACAGGACCTGTTGCAAGTGGTTGATGAATGGAGTGAAGAGGCTAAAATTATAGGCGCTATAAATACCATTGTTATTGAAGATAATGTTTGGACAGGTCACAATACCGATTGCTACGGGTTTGGAAAAAGTCTAAAACCCTTCTTACCTATTCAGAAAAATGCCCTTATTTTAGGAACTGGTGGCGCATCAAAAGCCGTGGCTTACACATTAGAAACTCTTCAAATCCCTTACCTATTTGTGAGCAGAAATCCGAAAGATGAGTATAGTATAGATTATAAATCGATTACTAAAGAAGTGATGGAAATGGTAAGCCTTATTATCAACACCACTCCTTTAGGTGTCACTCCAGAGGTGTCCTTGCGACCAGACATTCCTTATGAGTATCTCAATTCTTCTCACATTCTTTATGATCTGGTATACAACCCTTCATTGACTATGTTTATGAAGTTAGGACAGCAAAAAGGCGCAAAAGTTATCAATGGTTATCAAATGTTAGTGCATCAGGCAGAAAAGGCTTGGGAACTTTGGAATAAGTAAACTGCTAGAGAATTGTGGTTGATGAAGAAACTAATTATCTTGCGATTCTATTAAAACATAGATAATGGAAAAGAATGACAACCTGCAAGACGCAGATGGAAACACACCAGAAATGGATCAAAGGAAACAAGAAGCACAAGATGCTTTAGAAAATGCTATGGTAGAAGAAGCTAGCTCGCGTCAACAAGCTGCTGAAGGTCAAGAGACTAATGACAGTGATGATGCGAGTACAGAACCGGTAAAAGTAGGTTCTAATAAAGTATTAGAAAGACTAGAAGATGCTTCTACCACTCATGAAGATGCCATCCTAGAAGAAAAGAAAACGGTAGAGAAAGCTGCTGACACGATTGTAGAAGTAGACGAAGATGAAGACGATAACGAGCCAGAAGACGATAGTGTAAAGGAAATCACAGAAAAAGATTATGATTCCATGGAAATGCCAGCTCTTATTGTAGAGTTAAGACATTTAATGCAGGAATATCCTATCAATAGTTTTAGATCACAAGCTGAGGAAATCAAAAAAGCCTTTGAAAGCGCAGATACTGACGCAAAAAAAGAGGCTCAAGATAAATTCAAAGAGGAAAATCCACCTAGTGATGATGCTCCTACTCCTCAATTTGAATATAAAAACTCACATGCAACAGAATTCTATGATTTACACTCCTTATATAGAAAACAAAAAGGACAATTTCAAAGAGATAAACGCAAACAACAAGAAGTAAATCTTGAAAAGCGTCGAGAGATAATAGAAGGGATCAAACAACTGATCAATCAAGAGGAAAATATAGGGACAACATTTAAGAAGTTTCATTCCCTTCAAGAAGAATGGAAAGCAACCGGTAACATACCTCACGATGCTTACAACATCACTTGGGAAGATTACCGCCTAGCAACTCAAAATTTTTATGATTATATAGATCTCAGTAAAGAGCTGAGAGATAAAGATTTTGAACGCAACCTAGAATTTAGAAAGAAAATCATCGCTCGTGCGATTGAATTAGGTGATGAAGAAAACATACATAAAGCACTGAGAGAATTACAGGAACTTCACCGCATGTGGAAGGAAGATTCTGGACCTGTAGCAAAAGAAGAGCGCGATCCTATTTGGGACGAATTTAGTGCAGCCACAAAAGTCATTCATGATAAGCGCCAAGCTTATTACGATGAACGTGATAAAATGAGTGTGCACCACCAGCTGGTAAAGGAAAATATTGTTGCAGAAATTGCAAAAATAACTACTAAAGGTGCAAAAAACCACAAAGAATGGCAAGACAGATTGGAAGAAATAAATGTCTTAAGAGAGTTGTTTACTTCTACCGGTCCTGCACCTAAAGTTGTTAATAATGAATTGTGGAACCAGTTTAGAGCTAGAACTAGAGAATTCAATAAGGTCAAAAACGATTTCTATAAAGGTCTTAAGAAAGAACAACAAGATAATCTGGATGCAAAAATGAAGTTGATTGCAATTGCTGAAGAGCATCAAGACAACGAGAATTTTGCTGAAGGATTACAGGTCATGAAACGCATACAGGCAGAATGGAAACAAATAGGTCATGTACCTAGAAAAGACAGTGATAAGATCTGGAAACGTTTTCAAAAGGCTTGTAATGCATTCTTTGAAAAGAAAACTGCACAGAAAAATGAAGATAGTAAAGAAGAAATAGAGAATTTTGAAGCTAAGATGAAAGTCTACGATGCTTTAAAAGAAATGATTCCTCAGGATGATAAAACAATAATGCTAACTGAAGTAGAAAAACACATGGTATCTTGGGCAACTATAGGGCGTGTTCCTTATAGCAAACGTATGATCCAAGATAAATTTGAAAAATTGCTTCATGCAAAGTTGAAAGCCGCAGGATTAAGTGCTGTAGATGCTGAAATGTTAAAATATCAAAACAAATTAGCAAGTTTAAAGAATGGCGATGATCAAGATTTCAAAAACGAACGTTTCTATTTAAAGAAAAGACGTAATGAGATTCAAGATGAAATGAGACAACTGGAAAACAATCTTCAATTTATCAATGCTAAAGATGATAAGAACCCATTTTTAGTACAACAAAGAAAGAATATTGCGGAGTTATCTAAGGAACTAGACGTGATCAAAGAAAAGCAGAAGCAATTAAATATCCTTCAACGACAAATGATAAAAGAAGAAGAGGAAGCCACTGCAGAAAACGAAGCTTCTAATGAAGAAGAGACTTCTGAGTCTACAGAATAATATTTTCTGAATTTATATTAAAAAAGCGCTGATTTACATCAGCGCTTTTTTTAGCTTTAGAAACAAATACCTACTATACATGTTTACATACCTACAAAAGCTTTTAGGAAAACCCATAAAATACTATGAGATGCTAATGCAGAGCAAATCTGAGCATGCCGCAATAACTCAAAAACATATAGATGTCGTTTATAAGCAATTAAAATCACAGGAACTAAACGCAATAGTCTATACTGAAAAAAGGGAAGAATATAACATTTTTATACCCCACTATGTGAAAGAAATTCCTGTAAATAAAAAGGGAAACTCAATGTCGTTTAAAGGTAGTTTTATTCTTAATGACCAACTACTCACACTCTTTATCGATAATGAACTGCACTTTAACGACAACAAAAAATATCGTTTAATAGTAAATAATATCGACGAACAGTATGTAGAGGTAAAAAAAATAATAGAAAAACAAAAAAATAATTTGTGTAAGAGTTTACCTATATGGGAGGAAATCATACATAGATTTCCATCTATACATAAATTGATTGTTTCCATAAATAAAAAGCATCCATGGACACTATACAAGGAAACAAAAGGATTACTTAAAAAAAATGATTACGTCTTACACATAGGAGGTTACCCTCAATGGAGAATTAATAATATTGATTTTAGGAAAATAAAAGACTTGAATTTTTTGATGGAATACCGTCAAAAGGATAAAAGTTTTTCCACCTACTTTTTTATAAATAAGACTACAAAAGCGATCGAATTTTTTAAACAAAAGGCTTGAATTTTAACTTTAGTTCATTCCTTTAAAAACCACTGTTAACTAATTATGTTCCTTATGCTTGTGTAAACTGATTTCCTTCGCTAACCTTAGTTGTGATTTACCTTTTATTTTACCATCTACCTTAAAAATGAAAAAAGCAACTAAATTAATACCTACGGAAATAAATTTCGGTATACATCAATATCGTTACCGCTGGCTCACCTTTGATGACAAGGCAACTGGTGGAAAATCTACCAGTGAATTGGAATATCATCACGACCGCATTACCTATACCGGTACCATAAGAAATATCAACAACTCTGCATGGAGCTGTATGAGATCTAATAAAATAGATCAAGATTTAAGCCTGTACTCTCTTATAGAAATAACATTAAAAACAGATGGACGTCCTTACGCGTTTGAAATGGAGTATAATGAAGGATGGCAAAATGAAAAATTAGGCTATATGATTCATACGTTAGCTCATCATTGGACAACTGTACAACTTCCTATTGCTGAATTCAAACATGTAAAATTAAGAAAAATACTAGATAAGGAATTAGATACATCTGTTTTGAATCAAGTACTCAGATATAATTTTCATGTGGCCGAGGAGATTACAGGACCGTTTTTATTAGAAATAGCAAGGATTAGATTCCTTTAAAAGTTGTCAAAGTTTGATCATATAAAAAGCCGTTTCATTTGGTTGAAACGGCTTTTATCTTTTTAGTTTATAAATTGCTATTGGATTGATTTTATCTTTTTGATATGATAATCAACCAGACCATCTATAGGTCTGCGCACTATATTACCTACCTCATAACCAAACTCAGCAGCAACTTGTTTAATTCTTGCCTGGGCAAAATGAGCAATACTGCCCACAAAATGAACTTCATGAGACTTGATCTCTTCTCTAAATTGTAAAATCATATTACGGGAGAATTTACGCAAGCCTTTTCTCAAGAGCTTCTTAATATACCGCTCTTCTAAGTTTTGAAATATAAATTCTGCGTGCTTTGCTAAATATGCATTGGGATTAGGTTGCTTATAAAGGTTAAACTTAATAAAATCAGGATCCATATTGTAGGAGTCTGCAAACTTGGTCATTAAGTCGTTAGGCATGTTTTTAAAACCATAATCTCTTAGTAGATTCTTTCCATACCAGTTACCGCTCGCTTCGTCCATAAGAGTATAGCCTAGAGAAACCACACGTTGCTCAATATTATCTCCATCAGAGAAACAACAATTAGATCCTGTACCTAATATACAAACCACACCTGGATGATCTCCCACCGCGGCATATACCGCAGCAGCGGTGTCTTCTTTAACAACTACCTCACTGTTAGAAAAATATGTTTTTAGTAAATTTTCTAAAGCTATCCTTGGATCTTCTGTACCACAACCTGCTCCATAGAAGTACACTTGGTCTACTTGGTCTTTCTGTGCTACTAGTTCTTCACTTTCTACAAGGCGCTCCAGCAATTGGTCACCAGAAAGAATAGCAGGATTCATTCCACGAGTACGTGTTTTAAATAATTGATTGCCATTTTTATCTAGCGCTATCCAATCAGACTTGGTAGAACCACTATCTACAATAAGTATCATAAGGTTACATTGAGTTTAATAAATAAAAAAAGAGCTGTGATTTAAAAGATCACAGCTCTTTTTTGAAATTTATAAAGAGTTTACCTTTTCTGCAAGGTCCACTAGCTTGCTAGAGTAACCAAACTCATTATCATACCAGCTTACTAATTTAAAGAAAGTAGAATTCAATTCAATGGCAGCACCAGCATCATAGATACTTGTGCGATCATCACCTACGAAGTCCTGAGAAACAACCGCTTCATCAGTATATCCTACCACACCTTTCATAGCACCTGTAGACGCTTTCTTAAAAGCAGCATTGATCTCTTCAAGGTTGGTCTCCTTTTCTAATTTTACCGTTAAATCTACAACAGATACATCTACTGTAGGAACACGGAAAGCCATTCCTGTCAATTTACCTTTCAATGCAGGTATTACCTTAGTTACTGCCACAGCAGCTCCCGTAGTCGCAGGGATGATATTGTTCATTGCACTACGCCCTAAACGGTAGTTTTTCTTACTTGGAGCATCCACCGTTTGTTGAGTAGCGGTAGCAGCATGTACCGTGGTCATTAATGCTTCTTTGATCCCAAAATTGTCATTAAGAACCTTTGCCATAGGCGCAAGACAGTTAGTCGTACAAGACGCATTGGAAACAATCGTATGAGCTGCGGTTAATTCTGAATCGTTAACACCCATTACAAACATAGGCACCGTTTTAGATGGAGCAGATATTACTACCTTTTTAGCACCAGCATCGATATGGGCTTGTGCATTGTCAAGATCTGTAAAGATTCCTGTACAATCTGCAACTACGTCCACGTCCACTTCGTTCCATTTTAGGTTTTTTGGATCGCGCTCACTAGTCACACGTACTTCCACACCATCAATGATTAAGTTACCATCTTTGATCTCGATCGTACCGCCATAACGTCCGTGAACGGAGTCATACTCTAGTAAATAAGCTAATTGTTCTACATCTACCAAGTCATTGATAGCAACAACTTCTACATTTTCTCTTTTTAATGTAGCTCTAAAAACTATTCGACCTATACGACCGAATCCGTTTATTCCTAATCTCAATTTTTTACTCATCTTTAAATTATTTAAGTTTTAAATTCTTTTAAAAAATTCGGTAGGCAGCACAGCTCCCCAATGAATTTATTTGCTTTCCCTATTTTATACAGTGGGTTCTGTTGATTTTTATTTTAAGTAGTCATGATATCACTCACTCGTATCAATTCTTTATCGATATCTGTTTTGCCCTTTACTGCTTGATCAATAGGGCAAAGTACCATTTGAGTATCTCTTATTCCTACCATATAATTTGTTTTTCCTTCTAGCAGACTTTCTACTGCTTTTACCCCCATACGACTGGCAAGTACTCGATCAAAACAGGATGGTGATCCACCGCGTTGCATATGACCTAAGACAGACACACGTACGTCGTATTCTGGTAAATTAGCTTCTACGTAATCCTTAAGTTCAAAAACATTATCGCCTGTTTTATCTCCTTCAGCCACGACAACTATACTCGATGATTTTCCAGAAAGTCTCGATCTTTTCAAACTTTCAATCAATCGTTCCTTTCCTAAATTCTCTTCAGGAATTAAGATTTCTTCTGCTCCTGCTCCTACTCCAGCATTTAATGCAATATTACCTACGTCTCGTCCCATTACTTCCACAAAAAACAACCGGTCATGGGAACTTGCTGTATCCCTTATTTTGTCAATTGCTTCTACCACTGTATTTAATGCGGTGTCATAACCTAATGTATAAGACGTTCCGTAAATATCATTATCTATAGTTCCAGGTATCCCCATCATTGGAAAACCAAATTCTTCAGAAAATATCATGGCACCGGTAAAACTACCGTCTCCACCTATTACTACTATCGCATCAAGTCCTTTTTGTTTTGCTTTCGCGAAAGCGGTTTCACGACCTTCTTTAGTCCTAAAATCTTTAGAGCGAGCACTTTTAAGAATAGTACCACCTTTATTAATAATATTATTTACACTACGAGCGTCCATTTCTTTAAAGTCACCTTCTATTAAACCTTGGTAACCTCTATAGATCCCAACACACTCAGTTTTGTGAAAAGCACAGGTACGGACCACCGACCTGATGGCAGCGTTCATACCAGGAGAATCACCTCCAGAAGTCATCACCCCTATTTTATTAATCTTATTGTTCATTGAATTTTTGATAAAATCTATGCTAATCTATTAAAGTTTTGCGAGTGAAAGTAGTGAATTATTCTATATTTAGCGTTTTAAGAAAATTCAAACGTTATCGTTAATAACTTTTATACATGAAATTAGAATTCATAGACATTTGCATCATTATCGTCTTCTTTTTGATATCTCTAGCTATAGGACTTATCGTCTCAAAAAGGAGCTCCAAAGACAGTTCTTCCTTTTATCTTTCTGGAAGAAATATGCCTTGGTGGCTGCTCGGTGTCTCTATGGTGGCTACTACTTTTGCGGCAGACACTCCTAACCTAGTTGCTGGACTCGTGAGAGTAGACGGTGTTTCTGGGAATTGGGTCTGGTGGGCGTTTTTACTTACCGGAATGCTAACGGTATTTTTTTATGCTCGTTTATGGCGTCGTAGCGGCATTACCACAGATCTTGAATTTTACGAGATGCGATACAGCGGTAAAAGCGCTGCATTTTTACGTGGCTTCAGAGCTATTTATTTAGGAGTAGTCTTTAACATTGTTATTATGGCAACCGTTTGCCTTGCTGCTATTAAAATAGGTCATGTCATGTTTGGTTTTAGTGCTGCAACTGCGCTTACTTATGCTTCGATCGTCACACTAGCCTATTCCCTACTCGGCGGACTAAAAGGTGTCCTTATCACTGATTTTGTCCAATTCATTATCGCAATGGTGGGGTCTATCTGGGCAACTTGGTACATTCTTGATCTTCCACAAATCAACGGTATGGCAAATCTGATTACACATCCTAACGTACAAGGTAAATTAAATTTGTTGCCAGACTTCTCCAATACAGATTTGATGATGGGAATATTCATTGTTCCTATTGCTGTGCAGTGGTGGAGCACTTGGTATCCTGGAGCTGAGCCTGGTGGTGGGGGTTATATCGCCCAACGGATGCTGGCGGCTAAGGATGAAAAAAATGCCACATGGGCAGTACTGTTTTTTAATCTTGCTCATTATGCATTGCGCCCTTGGCCGTGGATCATTATAGGACTAGCTTCTCTTATTATTTACCCTAATTTGGAATCTCTAGCAGTGGCATTTCCTGATCTCGACCCAAGCTTTATCAAAGACGATTTGAGTTATCCTGCGATGCTAACCTTCTTACCCGCTGGATTATTAGGACTGGTGGTAACATCTCTAGTAGCGGCATTTATGAGCACTATTTCAACTCATTTAAATTGGGGCTCTAGTTATGTCGTGAATGATTTTTATGCACGTTTTATAAATAAAGACGCCAGTGAAAAACAAAAAGTCACTACTGGGCGCCTTTCAATGGTCCTTATGATGGCTCTTGCCGCTCTGCTTTCCTTTGTACTGGAGGAAGCTAAATTTGCCTTTGACCTGATCATACAAATAGGTGCGGGATCTGGATTGTTATTTATTCTTAGGTGGTTTTGGTACCGCATCAATCCGTGGTCAGAAATTACTGCAATGGCAGTTTCGTTCAGTATGGCCGTCTTATTTTTTATTAATTCCAGTACGGAGTTAGGCTTAACAAACGAGTTATTTGGCAAACTAAAAGGATGGGAAATGATATGTATCAATGTTTTGATTACCAGTATAGCTTGGTTAACAGTGACTTTCCTTACGGAGAAAAGCAATCAAAAAACCATCGATAGTTTTCACGCTGCTATTTTTGGTGAAGAATCAAAGTTTCACCATTTCCAATTCAAGACACTAGGTTTTCTTTTAGGAGTGATGGGTGTTTACAGTCTGTTATTTGCTACTGGTAAATTACTCTATGGTCAGATGGGAATAGGTTTTGTTTTGCTCGGTATTTTTATAGCTTGTGCTTCAGGGATTTTAGCGATGAGAAAGAAACTGTTTTAGCATACGCATTAACTGCGTAGGCTGGCAACGCTCGATGAAGAACAGGAGAACCACCTCCTTTTTTGAACATATAAAAGAAAGCGAAACAATACTAGGATCACTTCGTGAATTTACTATTCCTTTTCAAACTACTAAATTAGGTAAGGTAAAGACACCAATTAACTAATGATACCAAAGAGGCTTGTTACCCAGTTTAAAAAAAATAGTGTAAATTCATTTTTTATCACATCAAATAATAGTTGGAACTGGATGTTCCTTAATTTTTTATCAAGTGTTACCACCTAAATATGAAAAAAATATACTTTGCTCTGCTGCTATCGATTATTTCATCCTTATTTACCAGCATTGTTTTTGCGCAATGTACTGGTATAACCGTAGGAAGTCTCACCAGTACTGGACCTTTTTCTGTGAGTACGCTTACAGAGGCAGACGGGATCCGTAATGGTCCTAATTATTTAGGAGCGACTATTTACTATCCTACAAACGTGACACCCACACAGCTTTTAGCAAGTATTGCAATCGTACCAGGTTTTACTGCACTTCCTTCAAGTGTTGCAGATTGGGGCCCGTTTTATGCTTCTCACGGTATTGTAACTATTATTATAGGAACGAATTCTCTTTTTGACCTTCCTGAAGCGCGCGCTTTTGCGCTGTTAGACGCTTTGGAGACTATCAAACAAGAAAATATAAGAGTTTCATCTCCTCTAGAAGGAGCTCTTAACTTAAATCAGTTGGCTGTTAGTGGATGGTCTATGGGTGGCGGCGGTGCCCAGAGAGCTGCCGTTCTAGACAACAACATCGCTGCTGTAGTCGCATTGTGCCCGTATTTAAATAGTCCTCAACTCAATCATCAGAGCCCTGTATTAATTTTTAGCGGGGAAAACGATACGGTAGCACCACCTTCTCAACATGCCGATATCCATTACAATACCACCCCAAATACAACCGATAAATTGCTCTTTGAAGTGGCAAACGGAAATCACTCTGTTGCCAACTCGCCTAATGGTGGAAGTGGTTCTGTGGGCAGGATAGCGCTTTCATGGCTTAAACTATACTTAGAAGGGAATGACTGTTATTGCCCTTTATTGACCAATACACTCTTAGTAAATCCACCAGCGGCATCAAAAGTAGATCAAGATTTTCAATGCACCTTATTAGGATTGGATCCTCAAGAATTGACAAGTGTGGTTTATCCTAATCCAACAACAAACGTACTGCATTTAGATATCGCTAAGGATGTTGATTACCAGCTTATTTCTACTCTGGGTCAAAAAGTTTTGGAAGGACATCTACAAGGTGGAAACAAACAAATCACAATTTCACCATTTCCAGCAGGCATGTATTATTTGTATATAGAAGGTCAAATTATAAAGATCATAAAACAACAATAAGAGGTTTAAATCAACTCCTTAGCAGGGTGGTCTAGTTCCTATAAAATAAAGGTCCTACTAATAAGGTAGATCTGTTTCTATGCTGCAAATAAACCTGATGTATTCTCTATGATAACATTTTAGGATACTTTGAATTGTTCCGCTTTCGCGAAAGCGGAACAGTATTCACACTAAAAACACTTAAAATTTCTCCTTTAGGGTTCATACATACAATTATAAAACACCTTTAAGCCATGAACTTAGCATTTAATTCTTCGACAATTTTTTCTATGTTTTTATTTCTAGCCACTTTATCTAAGATAGTTGCTGGCACTTGTCTCACCTCACAATCTTGAATAGAACAACGCTCGCAAGTCACTCCTACATGATGGTTTTTTATTTTAGGGTCTGTTAAAAAATGCAGTTTTCTTTCCAATTGCTTATTGATAAGCAACCCGATGCTGATACTCCTAAAATGATTTTCTTTAAAAGGATCTTTAGTTACAGAGGACATTACCAAATACTTGGGACCATCATTTTCATAGTTAGATATCTGTAAGTCAAATTCATGATTCTTTTCACTGTTACTCATCTCTTTCAGTAACTTTAAAGATACCCACCGCCTGCAATAATGCTCATTAGTTTCATTAGCATGTGGCGAATGTTGATGCGACAAATGCAATTCTTTTTTAAGATAAAATTGATGGCTTCCTGCCTTGTGTGTAAATCTCAAGAAAAATAAATTTTGAATATTATAGGCTTTGGGTAAAATATTAGTCAACCGCTGATAAAAGGATTCTGGAGAGGCATTAAATGCTTGTATAGCATCTAAAAATAAGGATCTATCGAAAGTCTCTTTTTCAAAAATATCCTGAAGCTTGGCTTTTATTTTATCACTGGGAATAATCAAAGCTCCAGCAAAATAAGAAGCATAGAAATTATTTAAAACTTGGTCAAAAGAGTCAAATTTTATCCAAGGGAACGTGTACAAACGTTCCTGAATCTCTAGAAAATTATAGGCCAGTTCTTTTGCGTAAATAAAAGTACGTTGAGCTTCGTCTATTTCATTGGTAAGTAGTAGGGTTTTGGTTTTGGGAACAAATACAGACCTCAAATTGCCCAATGCTTTATATTTACTTAATTCATTGCCTTTTATACGGTATCCAAATTCTTCAATTAATATCTCTTCCAGATCTTTAGAAGTAATTTGTCCCTCTAAATCTATGTGATAGGCTCTAGCAAATTTTATAACACTTAGTTCTAAATCTTCAAAATAATTCTTATTTGCTTCTTGGAAAGAACGCACCGAAGCAAGGTAAAAACTCTCTCTACTGAAATTATAATGTTGGGCGATTTTAATAATGGTAGTAATAAAGGCATTGACTTTAGCAGGTGCATTTGCTACAATGTCTATCAAATTACTCTCTTTAATACCGAAAAGCTCTAAGGGTATTTCTTTAAGTATTTTAGACTGTAGTATCTCTCCTATAGGAGCTAAGTTCTTATCTAACTTTAAGGATACCATTTGATCATAAGGCACATCTAATTTTTCAGAGAGCATTGCAATCTTATCAGGTTTTGGATATTTTTTTCCGTTTTCAATTTCGTTTAAATAAGACTTTGATAAACCAGAAAGTTTAGATAAACCAAACAAGGATAAATTCTTGTCCGTCCGTATCTGCTTGAGCTTTAAGCCAAATATCAATTTAATATAATCTTCTTCCATAAGAACAAATATAAGATATTTTGCGAACTTTTATATTTTGCGAATTATATCTTTTAGCGAACGTTCGCTTGTTTTTATTAAATCTTTGTTTTACTATTGTATTATAAAATAAACACCTCATGGAAACCAGCACATTAAATTTAAGGAAACTCACGTATTCCAAAGACGTAGATAATTACTACCCAAAAATCCTATCAGACGAAGCCCTACAATTTTTAACCGTACTTCATGAAAAATTCAATACCCAGCGATTGGAATTACTACAAAGCCGGTTGGAACAACAAAAGAAGTTTGACAAAGGTTTATTTCCTGAATTCCCAAAGGAAACAAAAGCTATTAGAGAATCAGCCTGGACCGCTGGTGATATTCCTCACGATTTACAAGACAGGCGTGTAGAGATCACCGGTCCTGTAGATAGGAAAATGGTGATCAACGCCTTAAATTCTGGAGCCAAGACCTTTATGGCCGACCTAGAAGACAGCAACGCGCCTACTTGGAAAAACAGTATTCAAGGCCAACAAAACTTGATAGATGCCAATAAAGGAACCATCTCATTAGAAGATCCAAAACGAGGTAAATCTTACCAATTAAATAAGGCAACTGCTGTTCTTTTGGTAAGGCCTAGAGGATTGCATTTAAACGAAAAACATATTCTTATTAACGATGAAGAGACTTCTGGGAGCCTAGTGGATTTTGGCCTTTATGTATTTCACAATACAAGAATCCTAATGGCTAACAACACGGCACCCTATTTTTATCTTCCAAAATTAGAACACTATTTAGAAGCGCGTTGGTGGAATGCTGTTTTTACTTTTGCACAAGAGTATTTAGGTGTTCCAAAAGGAACTTTTAAAGCAACTGTACTTGTAGAAACCATTACAGCAAGTTTTCAATTGGACGAGATCATTTATGAATTGAAGGATCATATTGTTGGTTTGAATTGTGGTCGTTGGGATTATATTTTCTCTTACATTAAAAAATTTAGAAACCATCTTGATTTTGTGGTACCTAATCGTGATCAAGTGACCATGACGACACCGTTTATGGATGCATACTCAAAACTCGTTATACAGCGATGTCATAAGCGAGGAATCTTAGCCATAGGCGGTATGGCAGCTCAAATTCCTATTAAAAACAATCCAAAAGCTAATGCGGTAGCTATTGAAAAAGTGCGCAAAGACAAAGAGCGTGAAGTGAAAAACGGTCATGATGGAACTTGGGTAGCACATCCTGCTTTAGTGGAAGTAGCGCTTAAAGAGTTTAACCAACACATGCCTACTCCTAACCAATTACATATCACACGTGACGACCTGCATATAACCGAAGAAGATCTAGTGGAGGTACCTAAAGGTACTGTAACAGAAGCAGGAATCAGAAAAAACATCAATGTCGGTATCCTGTATATGGAAGCCTGGCTGAGAGGTTATGGTGCTGTAGCACTTTATAATTTGATGGAAGATGCTGCTACTGCCGAAATTTCAAGATCTCAGCTATGGCAGTGGTTGAAAAACCAAGTCACTCTAGAAGACGGAAGAACATTCCACATGGAATTGTATATGGAACTATTTGATGATGAAGTTGAAAAGGTTATTACCGAATTTGGGGAAGAAAACATTAAGAATACCAAATTCAAACTGGCTATAGAACTTTTTGACAAACTCGTTATTTCAGAAAAATTTGAAGAGTTCTTAACTCTTCCAGCCTATCGATACCTATAAAAAAAACAATCCTGCGATTGCGGCAACAATCAACAGGATCTAATTATTAATAATAAATAACCTAGTACAAAATTATGAAAAATTTACCACAGACCAATTACAGTTCTGCATTACAAACAGTCAGAAACCTTAAAGAAAAGTACGGAGCCTCTTGGAATACCATTCGTCCTGAAAGTGCCGCTCGATTAGTGATTCAAAATCGTTTTAAAACAGGATTGGATATCGCCACCTACACAGCAGGCATTATGAGAAAAGATATGGCAGCTTATGATGCTGATTTTACTCAATACACCCAATCGCTGGGTTGCTGGCATGGTTTTATTGCGCAACAAAAAATGATAGCGGTAAAAAAACATCACCAAACCACCAGTAAAAAGTACCTGTACCTTTCTGGTTGGATGGTAGCTGCATTGAGGTCAGAATTTGGACCGCTACCAGATCAGTCCATGCATGAAAAAACAGCTGTGCCGGCTTTGATCAAAGAAATTTATGATTTCTTACGTCAGGCAGATGCTATCGAGTTAAACGATTTGTTTAAAAGATTAGAAAGCGGTGAAGACGTACAAGATCAGATTGACAACTTTGAAACCCATATCGTTCCTATTATTGCAGACATTGACGCCGGTTTTGGTAATGAAGAAGCCACTTATTTGTTGACCAAAAAAATGATTGAAGCTGGCGCTTGTGCGATACAAATTGAAAATCAAGTATCAGATGCAAAACAATGTGGGCACCAAGATGGAAAAGTGACCGTACCTCATGAAGACTTTATTGCCAAATTAAATGCAATTAGGTATGCCTTTTTGGAACTTGGTGTTGAAGATGGTGTTATTGTAGCGCGAACAGATTCTGAAGGAGCTGGACTCACTCAAAAATTACCTGTAAGTAAAGAAGCTGGTGATATTGCTTCTCAGTATTTAGCCTTTTTAGAAGTAGAAGAAATAGAGATAGGCCGCGCTAAGGAGGATGATGTTCTTCTTAAAAGAGGTGGCCAATTGGTACGACCTGTGCGATTAGCAAACGGCTTGTACAAATTTAAAAACGGTTCCAATATCGACAGAGTGGTTTTGGATGGTGTAACAAGTCTTCAAAACGGAGCCGATTTATTATGGATAGAAACACCTACCCCAAATGTGAAGCAAATTGCACATATGGTCAACCGAATTAAAAAAGAGGTACCTCATGCTAAATTGGTATATAACAACTCGCCGTCTTTTAACTGGACATTAAACTTCCGCAATCAAGCTTATGAAGAAATGCTAGCTGAGGGGGAGAACATGACGGCTTACGACAGGAATAATTTAATGGATGCACAATATGACGATACTGAATTATGCTACCGTGCAGATCAAAAGATTAAAACCTTCCAAGCAGACGCTGCAAGAGAAGCTGGAGTTTTTCATCACTTAATTACCTTGCCTACCTATCATACCACAGCTCTTCATATGAACGACCTGACCAAAGGGTACTTTTCAGAAGAAGGCATGCTCGCCTATGTAAAAGGAGTTCAAAGACAAGAAATAAGAAAAGGTGTTTCTTGTGTGAAGCACCAGCGCATGGCAGGTTCTGATTTAGGAGACGATCACAAAAGTTTCTTTGCAGGGGAAAAAGCTTTAAAAGCAAGTGGTGAAAACAACACCTCAAAGCAATTTGAGACGCCTACTTCACATAAAAGTGTTCCAAAAAAATTAAGTGTGGTGGCTTAAATTCTATGTCATAATTGAATTGTATAAACACCGAATTAAAATGCGTTAGCTGGTAGAGCTAACGCATTTTTTTTATAAAAACCTGAAAATTTAATTTTTAAATGGTTTAAGCTAAAGATCTGATTAGAAAATTAGCATTCCTCTTTCCCAACAAAAACAATCTAAATTTGCAATATCAAATATCACAATCCAATTAAAAGTAAGAAAATGATCAGAAACTTAGTAAAACAGCACTGCTCACATAGCTGCTGCAACTAAAACTAGATTCTGAGACATGATAGCATAACTAATTGGCATCATAGACAAATAGTTGGTCAAAAAGCTTTTAGACTTTATGTTTACTAACTTTAAGGAAAATAAAAGGCTTTGAAAAAAAATTGGTTTTTTGTAATAGCTCCATTACCCAAAAGAATGGTGTCAGATGAAGTGAAAAACGTTACAAATGTTGGGTTTGTAAAAAACTTCTACGGGAGGAAATCAAATCTTACCAAATCATAAACGGTTCCATCGGTAGGGTCTGTTTCCAATTCCGAATGAATCAACCCATAAAAGCTATCGAAAATCTTGCGCATATCAGTTGCATGAAAATAAGTAATGGATCGATCTGATGAACAAAGTGAAAACATACCTTGATGTCTTTTTTTAAAACTTCAAAACTAATCTAACCGTGAAAAATCTGAAATATGTACGTGGCCAGAGGCTTAATTTACTACAAAAAACCTAAAATATCAACTGGTGAACGTACGTTTATTTAACCAGTATTTTATCAGTAAAGCTGCTTCCCTCAATTCTTGTATGAATAAGGTAAAGACCTACTGCAAAAGCAGAGACATCTATACTGTTGTCACCTACATGGAGATGCCCTGCTGAAATTATTTGACCGCTTATATTTGTAAAAGTATAAGAAGCTTCATTTTCTGTATAGACAGTAAGCAACGTACTCACTGGATTAGGATAAATATCAAATCGCACTTCATCAATACCTGCAATAGATAGCAAGGCACATTCTGCCTGGTTGTTAACAAATGTAGATGCAGCATCTATATTTGTCCAATTTGTTGTAGCATATGTTGCGTCATCTACTTCAATACACGTTAGACTTGGACATTGTGTCGTGTCTATTTGATTCATGTTTACGTTGTTGCCATTTCTTAGATTTAAATAAGCTAATGATGAATTCTGGAAGCAATTAAATGCTATAAGGTTTACATGAAGTCTTAAATCAATTGCTGTGAGTAAATTATTATTTACAGTTACACTAGTCAAGTTTAAATTTGAATTTAAATTCAAAGCGGTAAGAGCATTTGTAGAAGCATCTAAAATTGATAAGCTAGTAAATGCTTCAATCCCCGTAAGGTTTGCAATATTTTCATTCGACACATCTAAGCTTGTTATGTTGTCCACATTAGAAGTAAAAACATGATCATCGAGTGGTCCAGAATCATAGCCTAAATCAATCAATGCCTGTTCAAAATCATCGTCTGGAACAAAAGTGGTTTCAGATACTGTGGTCGTTGCGGTATTTGTAATTATAGGCGCATTATAATCAAAATAGATACTCGCGGTATTTTCAAAAACATCGCCTAGTACTGAAGTGTTATTTGGCTTCATTTTATAGAGAACCCATCCGTTACTACCTGGCTCATCACTTGTGCTATCTGGTAAGTTGATGTTTAGAAATGTAAATTTTATCTCTGTATCATTTGTAACTGTAGTGGTATGTGGATGACTAGATGCAATAAGCTGTAACGTACTTAGGTCTAGATCAAAATCTATGTCATTGCTTACTAAAATATTAGTTGCAGCAGCAGATCCTGTGTTCTGAAATCTAATTCTATAGGTTAAATAATCTGGCACTTGTGCAAGGCTTATTTTATCTCCTTCAAAACAAGTAACATCATTGGGGTCATAAGCGTTAACAACAAGATCATTAAAAACGTGTAAATTATTTGTTGAAGTAGCATCCCCTGTTACCGGTGTAATTGCTGTTGTATAAGTCATTATATCACCACCTACGACAGGTGTGTTTATAATTTCTATTGGAGTATTAATGGTAAAGTAGGCATCAATATATCGGGTTTCAAATGGTGCAATGTTGCTGTAATTCCATGTTAACGTATTTGGTGTAACAGCTGGAGAAAAAGGAACACTAATACCACTACTTACGCCATCTGCATTATTAAAAGCTTCCTGCATATCATTATAATTTAAAACTACAGTACCAGAAAGCAGAGTAGACCCTATATTCTTATATTTAATTCTAATTCTGGTATCAAAACCGGGTTTTGAAGCCGTTACCGCATAAGACTCTACTTGTAAATCGTTTATTGTAGCATTTGTAGTGATGCAATAATCAACAACATTAGTATTCCCAGTGTTCGTATAAATAATGTTTTGAGATACAGGTGTTACGGTAAAATAGGAAGGAATTCCTTGAAGTTGTGTGGTCACATTTGAATCTAAAGAATAGGTAGCATAATTTTCTTGAAAAAGATAAGAGGTAAAACTATAATTAGCACCAGTAGTAACTACATGACCGTTAGTTGATACAATTTCTGTGGCATCACAAACAGCATTATTATCAGCATCAAAAAATGTAGTACCTGTAATACTGTTTACTAACGCGGTACAGTTTTCTACAAAATAGTTTCCTGTAGCATAGAGGTCTTGAAAATTTACATTTGCATAAGCGATATCATCAATACATATTCTTACGGGAGCTAGCCCGTTGCCATTAGTAGACAAAATACTTAAATTGGTAATAATCGTATTATTTCCATTTTTAAGGTTTACATCTGTTAAAAACCTCCCTACAATAGTTACACTAACTAAGGCATTGTTGCTACTCAAATCTATATTGGGTGCCGAAACAAAATTTGCTGTAAATGTTGTTAAAGCAGTAAAGTCTTCAATACCTGTAAAATCATTTACGTCTGGATCAAACACTACTAAACTTATAATATTAAGCCGTGTAACACCGTTAATGTTTGCCGTAGGAACAAAATCATCTAAAGGACCAGAGTCATAACCTAAGTCTATTAAAATCTGTTCAAAACCATCATCTGGCACATAAGTCAATTGCGCATAACAAACAAAAAAACAATTTAAAAAAGCAATTAAGAGTAGTTTAAATTTCATGAGGATTTTATTTGATGAGTTGTAAACTTAATCTAAAGGAGCTGTGAATTAAATAGGTATTCCATCAACAGTAGATTTCACCTCATGAAAGCCTGCTTTGAATCTTTCAAATTTTTATTTACTATAAAAATTTAAGACCATTTAGAGATATCCCTTTTAAGAGAATAGACTCCAACTATATAAATATTTTAAACATGATGGATTAATTGTTAAAGTAAAAAGTCTGTACTGAATTAGGTAAAAATTCATTGCTAACTATCAAATAGTTGCTATGTGAAATTTTTCATTACTCACAATTAATTGTACGTAAATTTCCAACAACAGTTATTGCATAAAGGGTTTTTACTTTTTTTATATCGTCAGCTATCTTTTAAATTTCTAAATTGCTTTATGTAATAAAATAATGCTCTTCCGATTGGTAGGCTACACAAGATATATAAATGGATAAAAAGTATCAAAATGAAATTGAAACTTTCTAGGATGAATCTAATAGAGATGCTGAATTCAAGTAATAATTGCAACTTCTGGGTTAAATAGAAGTTTTTCCATCATTTCTAACGGTGTTTCAAAGTTATATCTTTTTCTTGGTCGGTTGTTTAGTTTGTTCTACACCCATTGCACCTTTTGATCTGATAGGTTTGAAAAATCTGTTTTCTTTGGAAAATATTGTCTCACCAGACCGTTGAGGTTTTCATTCGCTCCGCGTTCCCAGGAACAGTACGGGTTAGCAAAATAAAAGTCGATCTGGCAGCTCTCGGCTATCTCTGCGTGTGCCGCAAACTCTTTTCCGTTGTCCGCCGTGATGGTTCTGATGTATGGAATCCAGTCCTCCAGTAGGTCTTTTATTGCCTGGCCTACCTCAAGGGCTTCCCTGGTAGCGGTTGCCTTCATTTTGAGCATCCCTGATGCCCTGTCGTTTATGGTTACGATGGCACACTGGTGATCCCTTCCCACAATGGTATCTACCTCTAGGTCACCAAAATCTTTTTTCAGTTCCACCTCTCTGGGTCTTTTCTCGATTCCCACACGATCCGTAAGGAGTCCCCTTGCGTCGTTTACCGCGCCCCTCTTCCTATTCCTTCGTCCTCGCCGCCTCAGGTGTCTGAAGAGATCTCCATTACATCTTTTATCATTCCATATGAGTTTATAGATCGTCTCGTGGCTAACACAGTCGATCTGCTCCTTCCTGCAGTAACCAGCTACCTGTTCTGGGCTGAAGTCATCGCGGATCAGCCTCTCGACTGTTTCCCTGACCGCCGTGGTCAGGCGAACCCTCTTGGGCTTAAGTAAGTGGCGCTGGTTGCACTTGCGCTGCGCTAGTTGTGCAGTGCACCTACCGCTGCGCATGTCACTGTTGCGCCTTAGTTCCCGATAGATACTGGACTTGTTGTAACCTAGGTGAATACCTATATTCTCAGGGGTATTGCCAGCATCTAGCAGTGCAGCAATTTCATATCTTTGTTCAAGGGTAATTTGACACATATTGCAATTTTTAGTCGGAGAACAATATAGATAAATATCCATTCAGGGAGAGGAGGGAAATAAATCCCTTCTTTCTTCTGATAAATATTTAAAACTTTATCATTCTGCTAAAAGTTGCACTTATTAGTTGAACTCAAGTGTATAAACAGAAAGAATTATTGATAATAGAATAAAAACAGTAAATATTACAATTGAAGATTTCGATTTTTTTTTAGCGATTATGTTTTTATAAACAATAGATAATGATACTAACATTATGAATCCAAGGATTATCATTTTGTATAAAAAAGATATATTTTCATTAGAATTTACCAGAAAATAGTATAACCCTAATAATAATAGTGGTAATATTTTTAAATTTTTTTTCATTTTTAGTTCTGTTTAATATTCTATAATTTAGTTCAAATATCGTGATAGTTTTAATTCAGATTTTGAGTGAGCAATTCTGCAAGTTTCTAAACTCCAAACCTGAGTTTTTTATTCAGATTGCGATTCCGCAAACGAGCTAGAAAATCCGATGTGATTGTTATTCCGTATTTTCTCAAATTCCGTTTAGATTTTTAGTCAGATTTCGAGCAAAGAATCCGAGTTGTCTTTTCAATTATAATTTTAATAAACTTAATTAATATAACGAAAATTGTCGGCTTTCGAATTTCCTTCAGCATTAAAGCTAACACAATAAATATGTGCTATATAGGGCGAATGATTTTCCACCTCACATGGTTATCGTTGAGTCCAACGAGATTATACATTTTTACGCTGGAAAAGGGGAAAACATGTATTATCCATATATCGGAGAGGTCAATTACAAAAACTTAATGATTAATATTGAACCACATGAATATATTGAAGGTGTAAAATTATCGCCATTTACAAGAGATACAATGCTTATCGAATTTATAGATGCTTTTGGAGTTCACAATGACTACAAATTTATTTTTCTTCTCAATGAAGGCAAATTAATTACTGATCTCATTCCTTTTTTAAACAGTCATAAAACTAAAGGAAAGTAATAACCTCTAATTCTTCCCGCCTAAAAAAGGAACAAATCTAAATTCGCCAAAGGTTTCTTTAGAGAAATCGGTAGCACTTTCTCGTATGATTAACGTCATGATTTGAGGATCGCTACCTACAGGAATGACCAGCCTGCCTCCTACTTTGATTTGGCTTAACAAAGTTTGAGGTATCTCTGTTGCGCCACAAGTAACGATAATAGAATCAAAAGGCGCTTCTTCTGGAAGGCCTTTATATCCATCTCCAAAAACATATTTCTTAGGTCTGTAATTCAGCTTTCTAAAAAGCAAGCTCGTCTTTTTATACAGTTCGTTTTGACGCTCAATCGTATATACCTGTGCTTTCATTTCTAGTAAGACCGCACATTGGTAACCGCTTCCTGTTCCTATTTCTAATACTTTATGACCAGGTTTCAATTCGAGCAACTGACTTTGAAAGGCCACGGTATAAGGATGTGAGATCGTCTGGTCTGCTCCTATAGGAAATGCTTTATTTTGATAAGCGTGTTCTAAAAAAGAACTGTCTAGAAATAAATGCCTAGGCACTTGATTCATAGCATTTAGAACCGACTCATCGCTGATGCTTTTTGAACGCATCATCTCCACCAGTTGACGGCGTTTTCCTTTATGTATGTAGTTGTCTTTGATAAATCCAAAAATAGCTTCAAGACATCGATATTTTGCTTTTTATGTTTATCTTTTTTCAACAAAATAGGTTGGATAAAACCTTAGAAGATTCCTTCTGCTAACGATTATTTAACGATCATTTCCCTATTTTTACACAAATGCAATAATTATGCTTAAAGCTGGAGTTCTCGGTGCTGGTCACCTAGGTAAAATTCACCTTAAATTATTACAACAAAGCGAGCGTTACGACTTGGTAGGTTTTTACGATGCAAATCCTGAATATGCCGCCCAAATTGAAGCCGATTTAGGCTATAAATACTATGCTGACGTTGACGAACTCATCGCTGCTTGCGATATGATCGATGTGGTCACACCTACTTCGTACCATCATGCGAGTGGTGTAAAGGTCTTAGAGGCTGGAAAACACCTCTTTGTTGAAAAACCCATTACAGTAACCGTAGAAGAAGCTGAGGAATTGATCTCGCTTTCGCGAAAGCATAATTTAAAAGGTCAAGTAGGACAAGTAGAACGTTTTAACCCAGCATTTAAATCTGTGGCTGATCGTTTTGATAATCCAATGTTTATAGAAACACATCGCTTAGCAGAGTTCAACCCGCGGGGAACCGATGTCAGTGTCGTATTGGATTTAATGATTCACGATATAGACGCAATTTTGAGCGTTGTAAAAAGCAAGGTAAAAAGTGTGAGCGCTAGCGGAGTTTCTGTAATTTCTGAAACACCAGATATAGCCAATGCACGTATCGAATTTGAAAACGGTTGTGTGGCAAATCTTACCGCGAGCCGTATCAGCCTGAAGACCATGCGTAAAGCGCGCTTCTTTCAGAAAGACGCCTACATCTCTGTAGATTTCTTAACTAAAAAGGTAGAAGTCGTACGTATGAAAGATGCTCCAGAAGTTCCAGGAGATTTTGATATGATCCTACAAAATGCAGAAGGAATCAAAAAACAAATTTATTTTGACAATCCAGATGTATCAGATAACAATGCCATTCTAGACGAACTAGAAACCTTTGCCGATGCTATAGAAAATGACACCAGGACTATCGTGAATCTAGAAGATGGAACTGCCGCCTTAGATGTGGCTTTAAAGATCATCAAAGAATTTAGATCGCTTTAAATAGAGAATAATAAAAATAGAATCCGCGTCAAGTCGGAAAAATCATCACAGAACTATGAAAAACGTAACCGTTATAGGAGCAGGAACCATGGGAAATGGTATCGCACACACATTTGCACAATCAGGATTTAAGGTCTCTCTTGTAGATAGATCCCAAGAATCTATTGATCAAGGTTTAGGTATTATTGCCAAAAACTTAGATCGCATGATTGCAAAGGAGCGCATTACAGAAGCTGACAAAGAAGCTACTTTAAGTAATATTACTTCTTTTACAGATCTAAAAGAAGGAGTCTCAAAAGCAGATCTAGTCGTAGAAGCAGCAACAGAAAACCTAGGTTTAAAACTTCAAATATTTGGCGATTTGGATCAATTTGCTCCAGCAGATTGTATCTTGTCTACCAACACCTCTTCTATTTCCATTACTCAAATTGCAGCAGCCACTCAACGACCAGATAAGGTGATAGGGATGCACTTTATGAATCCGGTGCCTATCATGAAACTGGTAGAAATCATCAGAGGTTATTCTACTAGTGATGAAGTGACCACCACCATTATGGAGCTTTCAAAGCAATTGGGTAAAACACCTACTGAGGTAAATGATTACCCTGGATTTGTAGCTAACCGTATTTTAATGCCGATGATTAACGAAGCTATAGAGACTTTGTTTAACGGTGTTGCTGGTGTAGAAGAAATTGATACCGTAATGAAATTAGGAATGGCGCATCCTATGGGACCATTACAACTGGCTGACTTTATAGGGCTAGATGTATGTTTAAGCATACTTAATGTGATGCACGACGGGTTCAAAAATCCTAAATATGCACCATGTCCGTTATTAGTCAACATGGTGATGGCTGGTAAAAAAGGAGTGAAATCTGGAGAAGGATTCTATGATTATTCAGCATCCAGAAAAGCAGAAGTAGTGAGCAAGAGCTTCCTATAAAACACCTCTCACGTTAATGGGCAAACTAAGGGGGTATCAAAATTTGTGGAAAGACATTGAAGAATGGGTTTCTGAGTATCAACAAATGGACTTAGAGTATCTGGAATACCGGCAGCGGGATTGGGTAAAGATTTATATATGGCCTAACAGTCATATATCCTCTTCCAATCAAGTCATAGAGCCTAAGGGAAAGGCGCGACGCTTGATAACTGAAGGTCTTATCAGCATTTACAAAGCTAGAAAAGAGCAACTGGATAGCTTAGGCAAACCTTATTATTTAAAAATATGGTTGCACGACCGCAGGTTTTCTGAATCTCAGGTAGTCTGTGCTATAGATGGTATGATAGATTTCTATGACCTTACTCATGCAAAACCAGAAGTACCTCTAGCTATTGAAAACTCTGGTATTAGTGATATCCCTTTAAAATATCCAGAGTTTGAATGGGAACACCGCCTCGATGAGGAGTTGATAGATTTTAACAAATTAGGATCTCCAGATGATTATTACGAGCTTAAAGATTATCTAGAAGAGAAAAAGTGGTACACCAAAATGGCCAAAAATAAACACCGTAAAATAGTAGATAGTAGCATTCCTGAAATTGATTACCGAGCCTTTAAAAAAGGGAATCTGTGGCTAGGACACATCAAATAAACAACTCAATGCCAAAGATAATACCATTTAAAGGAGTACGAGCAGCTACAGATATAGCAGCGCATGTCATCTCGCGTTCCTATCAAGATTACGGTAAAAAGGAGCTTAAAGCTCAACTCAAATACAATCCGTACAGCTTTTTACATATTTTAAATCCCGGCTATAAATTCCGCCAAGAAATTACAGGAATAGAAAGATTCAACCTTGTTAGAAATAGATTTCTAGAATTTAAGGAAGAGGCTTACTTAGTACAAGAAGAGCAACCTGCTTTTTATGTATATGAAAATGCAGACCCACACCATTCTTATACGGGTATTATTGCAGGAACAAGTACTCAAGACTATCAAGATAATAAGATTAAAAAACATGAGGATACCTTAAGCCTTAAAGAGACTCTATTTAAAGATTACCTCAAGGCAGTAGGTTTTAATGCAGAGCCGGTCTTGTTGACCTATAAGGACCAACCAGGTATTAACGAGGTCATCCAACAAGTCAAGACTAATTTGCCAGACCAGCATTTTTCAACTACAGATTTCAATTCGCATAAAATTTGGGCAGTTACAGACCCAAAATTGATCCAATCTATAGAAAGTGAGTTTAGAAAAATTCCAGAAACCTATATTGCAGACGGTCACCACCGCAGTGCTAGCTCTAGTTTGCTTTCTCAAGAAATGCAGGGCAAACAAGACAGCTATCATTATTTTATGAGTCTGCTTATTGCCGAAAGTCAGCTTCATATATATGAATTTAACAGGCAGGTAACCGATTTAAACGGACTGAGCAAACAGGAGTTTTTGATGCAACTGGATCAGCATTTTAGAATTCAGAATCGAGGTCAAGAATTGTACAAACCCTCTAAGAAACATCATTTCAGTATGTATTTAGATGGAGATTTTTACAGTCTTTATTTGCGTAAGAGTTTATATAAAATCACGACTCCATTGCAAGATCTGGACACCCAAATGTTGTATGACTTGGTTTTAAAACCTATTTTGGGAATAGATGATCTACGTACTAATGATAGGATCAAGTACAGCTATGGGAAACACGATATGGTTCAAATCAAAGAGCGTGTGGATAAAAAGGAGTTTGAAGTAGGTTTTGGCCTATTTCCAGCAACTGTAGAACAAATGAAATCCATTGCAGATGCAGATCTGAGAATGCCTCCCAAAAGTACTTTTATCCGTCCCAAACTGCCTAGCGGTTTGATAATTTATGAATTTTAGAAATGAGCACAATTAAAGAATCACTGTTAAGCTTTCGCGAAAGCGTAGAACCACAAGCCACTCTAGTAGCTGTCAGTAAAACAAAACCTATAAGCGATCTTCAAGAAGCTTATGAGGCTGGGCAACGACATTTAGGTGAGAATAAAATCCAGGAAATGACTGAAAAGTGGGAAGCACTTCCTAAGGACATCCACTGGCATATGATAGGCCATACACAGCGCAACAAAGTAAAGTATATGGCGCCCTATGTGCATTTGATACACAGTGTGGATTCCCCGAGATTGCTTAAGGAAATCAATAAACAAGCAAAAAATAACGATCGAATTATCAATTGCTTGCTGCAAATACATATAGCACAAGAAGATTCTAAATTTGGATTTGATGAGAAAGAATTGATCGCTTTACTAAAGGATCAAGCTTTTAAGGATTACGAGCATGTTCAAATCAAAGGACTCATGGGAATGGCCACTTTTACGGATAACAAAGATCAAGTAACAGCAGAATTCAAATCCCTTGCTGATTTGTATAAAAAAATACAAAAAGAAGAATTGTTGTCTTCCAGACACGATTTTACAGAATTGTCTATGGGAATGACAGGTGATTATCAAATTGCCTTAGAAGAAGGCTCTACCATGGTGCGTATAGGAAGTGCTATTTTTGGGAGTAGAAATTGATGTTAAAATAGTTATTTAGAAAACACCTCCTATTTGTAGGTATCTTACTCTCTGAATTTAAAACCTGTTGATGAATCTTACCTTAAGCATACCCGCACTACTTTTTCCAGCAATATCCTTAACGATGCTCGCTTACAATGCAAGGTATCTAGCTATTGCTGCATTAATTAGGAGTTTATTTAGCAAGTATGAAGAAAATGAATCTGACAAAATAATAGTTCAAGTACGCCAATTAAGAAGACGATTGACCATTATAAAGAACATGCAAGCGGTTGCTATTTTGAGTTTCCTGCTCGCAGTAGTTACCATGTTCTTGATTTATATCGAACAAGGCTTTTGGGCAAAAATCGTTTTTGGAACAAGTCTAGTAGCATTAATGATCTCGCTCATTTTATCTTTAATCGAGGTGCAACTTTCTACAAAAGCATTGAGCGTTCAGTTGCAAAGTATAGGGAGGAAGAGTTGATGCTTTTTAAAATATTTTGGAACAAAAAAAAGGGAGGAATCAGCTGATTTCTCCCTTTTTATTATGCGACAAGAGTGATTATTATTTAAGCACTTCGCTCAAATCATATCCGCCAAATTTTTTCATGTAAGACCTTACACTACTCCCGTAAGCATCTTTGTTACTTTTGCGTCCATTAGATTTTAAAAACTTTCTTACACCTCCTGGTCCGGAAAGATGGGCTGCAGCAAGCATACCACTTTGGGTAACCTCTACACCAGCGATCGTTTTACCTTCATACTTCTTTATGTAAGATTTTAGCGATCTATTGTTATAACGTAAATTTTGAATAAACACTCTTTCTTGAAGTCTTATAGACTTGAGAAATGCTGTGGTGTCCGTAACACCAAAATGAGCTAATGTCACCACACCAAACTGATATTTACCCATATAGCCTAAGGTATTCACTCGCCAGTGTTGACCTCTGGATTCTTTAAAAGCAAGTGCTTCTTTAAAGGATACAAAACTATCGGCACTGGAAGTTGCCAGCGAATAGTCACGAAGACTGACGTCTTCTTCTTCTTCAGTGACCTTAAAAGGCCCCACTTTTCTTACCTCTATTGCAGCTGCTGTTGCAGTGTCGTCAGTGTAAGAATCGGCTTTAACATACTTAAAAACCGAAAAGCTCATCAGCAGTATTGCTGGATAAGCTATAAAACTCACATATTGTGATCTCATAGATGTTGTTTTCGAAAGTTTCTGTCACTTCTTTCTATAGCGGCGCAAATTTACGACACTATCTCACTTAAAATCTTGGGAACTGTTAAAGAAGTTATTAATGCCTCTAAAAACGTTTAATAGCACCTTAAGAGGACTATTGGTCTCAGCCTACATGGAAAGAAGGTAGTTGGTCTTGTAAACTATCCTAATGATTAACTTAGGATAACCCTAATCAAGAGTTTTGTTATTGATTTACAGCCTTTTATTAACAATAAATAACATTTACTCTCTCAAAATCAAATAATTAAGGGTAAATTAATAGAATTGATAAAAGAAATCTTTCAAAAAAAGCTCCCTCTACAGTTTCATTCTAACAAAGCTTTGATCCTCGAAGAATTCTATGGGATTCTTATGGCGTGTGCCTAACCGTAGCTAACCGAAGGCTTATCCACCTGCTTTGTACTCCTTTTAAATAAGGAATGGCTCTATCTATATAATAGGTCTAGAGTAAAGACAGCCTTATGATGGAAACATGAATTAGGCAAACTACTTGTTATTCTTTGCAATCCACCTTCTATATTCTGCAGCATTGCGATTGTGCTGTGCGAGCGTTTTAGCAAACTTATGGTAACCAAAATTCTGTACATCGGCTACAAAATATAAGTAGTCGTGATTTTCTGGGTGGAGCACCGCATTAATGGCAGATAGATCAGGAGTCACAATAGGACCTGGTGGCAAAGTAGCATACTTATAGGTATTGTAGGGATTATCAATCTCTAGATACACATAAAGTACCTGCTTAATTTGTTGGTCAAAATCATTTTCTGTTATTTTCTTTGCATAAATCACTGTAGGATCTGCATCTAGTTTGATACCTCTAGAAAGTCGGTTGAGATAGACTCCAGCAACTCTCGGCATTTCGTCCACCTTAGCGGTTTCCTTTTGAACTATAGAAGCCAGTGTGTAGACTTCACTAGGTGAAAGATCTAATTTTTTTGCTTTAGCACGTTTTTCGGCAGTCCAAAATTGATTGTGATAATCCAACATTTTATCTCTAAAACGAGCTGCTGTCGTATTCCAATAGGTCTCATACGAATTGGATAAGTACAAACTCAAAGCGTTTTGGGCATTCAGCTTATTCTCCTTTAAAAATTCTGGGTCACGCATCGCGTTTAAAAAACTAAGACTGTCCGGTTCCATTTGTTGTGATAACCTTCCAGCGAGGTTTTCCAGACGTTCTTGGTTATTAAAAGTGACTTTAATAGGCCTATTTTGACTACGTACCGTGTTGATGATCTCGTTATTATTAGAGCCTTTTTTAATGAGAAACCGACCTGATTTTACGTTTTCATGATACTTCTTTTTTACAGCGGTAGTATGTAAATCCTCCCGATTCTTAACTCCATCTGCAATGATCAAAAAAGCGGTGTTGTAATCGGCATCGGTTGGAATAAAAACTTCGTAGGTTTCTGACTCAAAATTAGTGTTTGGTGAAAAGAGTACCGCCCATACGTTATAGGCAAAGAATCCCATGATAACAAGCCCTATCAGCACTATTCCAAGGATGATTTTTTTGTAATTACTATTCATTGATCAGTTGATAAAGATGTTCGTTTTTATAAGATTTTTCTGTGGCAATCCAGTCTTTTTTAATTCCGCTTTCGCGAAAGCGAACCCTTTCAAACAGTTTGCGACTTGCCATATTATCTTCACTAATACTGGCATATAATTGATGTAGTCTTAAATGTTTAAAAGCATAGTCGATGATCAATTCCAACCCAGAAGTAGCAAGGCCTTGTGACCGATCTGATTCTTGAGAGATCACAATTCCTACTCCAGCGCGTTTGTGATACGGATCAAAATCATACAGGTCTACCACTCCTTTTATTTCATTTTGTCTAGTACAAATAGCAAGTCTCAATTGCTTTACTTCGTATATATCACGGTGTGCATTCTCTAAGTATTCCCTGATGGTGAATTTAGAAAAAGGAGTGATGGTGTGACCAAACTCCCATAAATCTGGATTGTTCTCGAGTTGATAAATAAAATCTAAATCCTCTGTGTCAACGGCTCGTAAGCTACATATGTCATTTTGTAACATCATAGGTTGATCTCGCCTTTAAAAACTTGTATTGCTGGACCAGTAAGCCATATATCTTCATATCCTTGTGGTGTAGGCTGGAATTTCACCTTTAACTCACCACCTGGTGTGTGAAGAATTACTTCGTTATTTTTAGTTTGCTGGGTACTGTGCATCGCTAATGCCACTGCGGTAACTCCTGTACCACAGCTCAATGTCTCGTCTTCTACGCCTCGTTCGTAAGTGCGTACTTTGAACACATGACCTCCTTGCGGCTCTACAAAATTGATATTGGCACCTTCTTTACCGTACAATTTATTCCTTAAATACCTGCCTTGAGTAAGGACATCGATATGGTCCAGATCATCTGTTAACTCTACATGATGTGGCGATCCAGTATGAGTAAAAACATGTCCATCAAAAACTTGTACCGCAGGCACATTACTCATTTGCAGACTGACCGAACCCTTATCAAATAAATGTGCATGATGCACTCCGTCTGTGGCTTCAAAGCTGGCATGATCCTTTATAATTCCTAAAAACTGCGCAAAACTTACTAAACAACGGCCACCATTTCCACACATGCTGCTTTCCTTACCATCTGCATTGTAATAGACCATAGTAAAATCAAGGCTATCGTGATTTTCTAGCAGCAGCAATCCATCTGCTCCTATTCCAAATTTTCGATCACAGAGATGAGCGATAAGCTCCGTGTCTTTTTTGTCAAAAGAATGCTTGCGGTTATCGATGATAACAAAGTCGTTACCCGTGCCTTGATACTTAAAGAATGAGATTGTGTCCATTGCTACAAAAATACAGTAAGTGATTGAATTTTCTAAGTGTTAAACAGCGTTAAACCTATTTATTAAACACAATTTAATCTGTAATTTAGGTTATGGAGCCAGAATTTGTAACAATTCATTCTAATTACCGAAAAATTGTTCTTAATTAAAAAAAAAAGCACATGAAATCATTTATCAAGACATTAGGGATAGCCATCCTTGGTGGCGCAGTTGTTTTAGGATCTTATAAATTCTTTTTTGAGGAAGATCCCCTACAACACACGTACACAAAACAAACACAAATAGAAGATACGCTGTCTGTTTCGCCCGTAAATTATGTGGCTAGCACCTCCATAGCAGGAGTTGATTTTACAGAAGCTGCAGAAAAGACCGTACATGCCGTAGTTCACGTTAAAAACAAAACTGTTTCAAGAGTACGACAATCTTGGTCAGATTTAAGGTCTGGCCGCGTGCCGTACAGAGAAACTATAGGAAGCGGAAGTGGTGTTATCATCACAGAAGATGGTTATATCGTGACCAATAATCACGTGATCGCGAAGGCTCGTGAGCTAGAAGTGACTTTAAATAACAATAAGACTTACAAAGCAAAGTTAATTGGAACAGAACCTAATAGCGATATTGCTCTTTTAAAAATTGATGCTGATGAAGCCTTGCCTTATATCGTATTTGGCAATTCTGACCAGACTAGAATTGGCGAGTGGGTACTTGCCGTAGGAAATCCATTTAACCTGACCAGCACGGTGACTGCGGGAATTATAAGTGCCAAAGGTCGTGATCTCGATGAAACAGACGCTAACGTACAAAGCTTTATACAAACTGATGCCGCTGTTAACCCAGGGAATTCTGGTGGAGCGCTAGTCAATACTAATGGGGAGTTAATAGGGATCAATACGGCGATTGCTTCTAAAACCGGATCTTACGTAGGTTACTCCTTTGCGGTACCTTCTAACAATGCTCGTAAAATCATTAACGATATCATGGAGTTTGGTTTTGTTCAAAAAGGAATGTTGGGAATAAGCGGTGGCGATCTCAATGGAAACATTGCAGATGAATTAGACATAAATGAAAGTGAAGGGATTTTCGTTTCTGCGGTTTTAGAAGATAGTGGTGCTGCACGTGCTGGACTGCGCAGTGGTGACGTGATTACGAGGATTGATGATATCAAAATGAAGAAGTTTTCAGATCTGACAGGATATGTCAACAGTAAAAACCCTGGAGATAAAGTCGTTGCTACTGTATTGAGAGATCAGAAGGTGATGAACGTAACGATCGAACTAACCAAAAACAGTACCGTAAGCATACCTTCTATCGATATGGATTTGCGCAATCTTACAGAAGAAGATCGCAGGCAATTTAAAGTAACTGACGGAGTGAAAATCGTTGCTACTACTGGCGGCCTTTCCAAGTATGATTTAAGAAATTACATCATCACTAAAATTAATGAGGAGGATGTAAATGATATTGATGACGTACAACAACTATTAAGAAGGTTACCTCCTAATGGTACCATCTTGATACAAATGAAAAATAGTGCCGGAGAAGTGGAACGTTTTAGATATACAATGGATTAGGTGATTAGGTGATTAGTGGATTAGTTGATTAGTGGATTAGGTGATTAGTGGATTAGGTGATTAGGTGATTAGGTGATTAGGTGATTAGGTGATTAGGTGATTAGGTGAAATTTAAAAATCTCCAGATGGCATAGGTGCTCATTTGGAGATTTTTTTATTTTACTATAATTATATTTGGGAAAAACAAGCTAAATGAAGTACAAATCCCACATTTATTTATTAACTGTGCTATTAATTGCTTCTTGTAACAACGATAAAAAAATTGTTCCTGATAATTTGAGAAAACTATCAGAAAAAGAACAAATTGAAATCGCTGAGAAAAGAATGAATTACAATTATGATACTGTTGTTTACAAAAATGAAGCTGGGGAAACGATTACAGCAGACTCCATAGCTAAAATATCCACTGATGAGAATTTTGCTTCAGATGTATATTTAAATAAAAGTAACGAACCAGAAATTATTATAATTCGACGAGCTACAGAGCATGACAAAGATTTTAGAAGTCAGATAGTAGAAATCTACAACCAAGAAGTAGTTGAGCCCGTCCTCATAATAGATATTGATTGCGCTCAAATTAAAGAAATATTAATCGAAGTGTACTCATTAGACCAAAATATGAGAATGGATGGCAGTCCATTTGATCCTAGCATAGACCGTGAAAATTTGGTCAAAGTGATAAGCTTAATTGAAAATTGTGGAATGCCTACTTTAGAAAATGTAAATAAAAAGGAACTGTTAGCAATTTGGCTGGTCTTTCAACACGCTGATAATTACCATCGCAAAAAATATTTACCCCAATTAAAGAAATCTGCCGAAAATGGCGATTTAAGAAAAAGTGAAATGGCGCTTATGGAAGATAGAATCTTAATGGATGATAGAAAACCACAAATTTATGGTTCACAAATTACTGATAATGAAGAAAGAAACGGCTGGATGTTATATGACTTAGAAAATCCAGAAAGTGTCGACCGAAGAAGAGCTGACGTTGGACTTGAACCTCTAAACGAATATGTAAAGCAATGGGATATTGAATTTGATATTAAGCAAAACAAGTAAAATTAAGCACAATAAAACATACACCTAATAACGAGGTAGTTATTTATATAACTTAAAATTTATTTACGAATCCGCTTAGTTTTTAAATTAATTCCTCGTTAAATTAGACTCAGCAGGTAATTATTTTAAAAATAAAAAATCCATATAGAAATTAGGAAGCTTTTGGGATCTCTTAAAATTCTAAAGATGAAAAGTATCAAGGCCTTCTTGATGGGGGGCTGAATGTTTTTTAATGAATATGGTTCCCTTAGTCGCTCCTATAGATAAAGTAAAAAAAAGTGAATTCTAATACCAAGTTATTACACAAATGAAAAATAGTGCCGGAGAATTGGAACGTTTTAGATATACAATGAATTAGTTATGAGGTATGATGAATTCCTATAAGCTTCATTTATTTAGTTGGTGGGACTTTAAATTGTCAAAAAATGCCATTTAAATTCTCCTACAAAAAAGCAGACTTCCGTCTGCTCAATAGAAAGCACACTGTAGGCGACAAAATAGATTCTTAACGGCGCAATTTATTCCGCTGGTGAGCATTGAAAAGGTTAAGAATTTATATCTCCGATAACAAAGTAGAATTTATTGTGCCGGTTATAAATTCTAAAGTCTCCAAATGATCTCAAAACATTTAGGGACTTTTACGTGTCATTATAAAAGATAAATACGGGTGAATACAAAGCTAACATTGGCTATTGACAAAGCAATTATAGAAGAAGCAAAAGCTTACGCATCTTCAAGCGGTAGTAGCTTATCTGCTGTGATAGAAGAGTACTTGAAAGCGATTACTGTACCTAAGAAAAAAACGCAAGTCCAACTTAATGAAGAAGTTAGTTTAGTGTTAGGATCTGTGACCATAAACGAAGAAAGAAGCTACAAAGAATTGCGTGATGAAGCCGTGACTGATAAATATCTGAAAGGAATAAAGTTATTTTAGATACTAATTTATTGTTAGACTTTTTATTGGACAGAAAGCCTTTTAGTAGAGATGTTGCAGTTTTTTTAAATCACTTATCAAATTCTGATCTAGTTTTAGATGTTGCTTCTATCAGTTTGCAAAATATCAACTACATTATCGCAAAAGCCAAAAACAGGAAATCTGCCCACTTAAAAATATCAAAAATTAATAGTTTAGTAAATGTGTTGAATGTCGGGCAGAAAGAAATCCATCCCATCTATCTAAATTTAAAGATTTTGAAGATGGACTCCAAAATTTCTGTGCCTCAAAAAATAATCATAGCATCATTATTACTGGCCATGTAAAAGATTATAAGGAAAGTAAATTATCAATTCGTACTCCAGAAGAGTATTTGGCTTTGATTGCTACCTAATCCACAAGTTGGTATTCTGGGTAGGTCTCTTGGAGGTATTCTTCTGCTCGTTTAGGTATTTCCACGAGCATGACATAGATCATGATGCACATAAGTACAAACAGAAAGCTTATGCCACCTAATACGTAATCATTACTAGTTGCTAATGACTCTGTATTAGGCATAATAATATTAAAAATGTGTATAGGTATTAAGCCAAAGCCAAGGCCAACACCTTGCTGCATAATCATATCTTTAAACAACCATTTCTTTTCTCCACTTTCCTCAGCTCGCTTTCTTTTGCGGTAATTTGAAACGATCAAGATTGCAAAATAACCAAAGCATAATATAACTAAAATGCCTAGAAAATAATCTGGGGTTATAGTCAGCAATCGCAACAAATAGAAAACCAAAAAGCTGAATAAAACCAACATAAATATTCTAGGGATTTTAAAAAAACCTAGAACGTGTTTCCAAATCAATTTAGAATACTTTTTACCTAGAGATTTCTGTCGCTCTTCCACTACATTCATAAAACCAAAGATGCCAAACTTCTTAAACTCCTTTTGAAGGGCATCTTCAAAGTTTAAACTAGTATTGTCTTTCCATTGTTGCTCAATACCATTTGCTAGATGATCTACTAGCTCTGATTGCAAATCATACCATTCTACGTAGTGTTTTCTAGTAAAGCTAAACAGTTGTTCTAATTGAGAATCGTTGATTTTCATATCACAAAGCTAATTTAGGATTAATAATGGCTTGCATGTTTTCCATATACTCTTTAAGCTCTGCAAGCATGGCAACGGTTTGTTTTTTTCCTTGTGGTGTCAACGAATAATATTTGCGAATTCGGTTCTCTACCTTCTCAGCAGCAACTTTCAAATGCCCTTCTGACTCTAATTTATGAAGTGATGGGTACAAAGCCCCTTCCTTAATATCCATACGGCCCCCGGTTATTTCTTTCACTTTTTGAGTGATCTCATAACCGTACATTTTGCCTTCTTGCTCGAGTAATCGCATGATAATAGTGGTTAAACTACCTCTGTATAATTGATTATTTGACATACCTAAGATTCTTAGGTGTAAATATACATAAGAATCTTAGGCAAGCAAATCAATCTGGTAAAAATTGTCTTCTTTCTACTTTTTAGATTTGTAGAATTCTTTAGGATCCAGACTTTTTATCTACTCCTGTTTTCAGAATACAGGAGTCTGAGAAGATACATTCTAGTTAAATATTTAAAAGTTTTAATCTATGGACAGCTAACAGTTCAGTGAAGTGAGCACCGTATATATTTTGTTTGCTTTGTGTTTATTTATATTTTTTATAAGGCCGCTTTCGCGAAAGCGGAGCTGACATCAAACTGCTCCCGAACAGCCATCAAGATACCGTATGAAAAAATTTAGAATTAAGTCATAATTAATTTCACTATAACGTTATAGTATGATTACTTTTGCAAAAATTTTAAACACATTAAACCCACATTTATGAGTAACCCGATAGATACTTATGAAAAAGAGCTCGCTTTTCAAACCGACAGACGACGTGCAGCTGTCGCCTTTATAAAAGCTGTAAGCGATTTATGGTACGACCGTTCTATAGAATTGGTTCTTTTTAGAAACCAATTGATCGATAGAAACGTGAGCCAAATCATTAATTTACATGAATATGCTGGCCAATTTGTTCAAAAGCCTATTTCGGTTTTTGATAGTGTGGAAATTGCTCAAGCAATTCTATCCTTAGACTTACCGCCTTCTAAACTAGATATAGGTAAGCTTACTTATGAGTACCATCTTGAGGAAAATGAAATGCAAGATGTAATGAGTTTTGTGATGAACAAACTAGGAGATGCTCAAAAATCAGAAGAAATCACTCCTAAAGATGTGGTTCTTTATGGTTTTGGTCGAATAGGTAGGTTACTTGCCCGCGAATTAATGTCCAAAGCAGGAAAAGGAAGCCAACTCAGATTGCGTGCTATTGTTACTCGTGGAGCAATTACAGAATCTGTTTTAGAAAAACGTGCTTCACTCCTGGCCCAAGACAGTGTTCATGGTGATTTTTCTGGAACAGTGGGTTACAATGTAGAGCAGGAATCTCTTATTGTAAATGGAACCACTGTAAAATTGATCAGTGCTACTGCGCCTGAAGAAATAGATTATACGGCTTACGGTATACATAATGCTCTTATTATTGATAATACGGGAGCTTTTAGAGATGATGTTGCCTTAGCACGTCACTTAAAAGCAAAAGGGGCTCATAAAGTGTTGCTTACTGCACCTGGTAAAGGAATACCTAACATCGTACACGGTGTCAATCATTTGGAATACGATCCAGATCAAGTAGATATTTTCTCTGCTGCCAGTTGTACGACTAATGCCATTACTCCTGTTTTAAAGGCGATAGAAGATAGTTTTGGTGTAAAAAAAGGACATTTAGAGACCATACATGCCTATACCAACGATCAGAATCTAGTAGACAATATGCACAGCAAGTACCGCCGTGGTCGTGCTGCTGCATTGAACATGGTAATTACAGAGACTGGGGCTGGCCAAGCGGTAAGCAAGGCGCTTCCTTCTTTTGAAGGGAAATTAACCTCTAATGCCATACGTGTCCCTGTACCTAATGGTTCTCTAGCAATTTTAAACTTAGAATTAGAAACTGCTACCTCTAAAGATGCGCTTAACGCTACTCTTAAGAAATATGCACTAGAAGGTGATCTGGTAGAACAAATCAAATACTCTATAGATAACGAGTTGGTTTCCAGTGATATTATAGGATCTAATGCGCCCTCCATTTATGATTCTAACGCTACCATCGTAGGACCTGACGGTAAAAATGTAGTGATTTATGTATGGTATGATAATGAATACGGTTACAGTCATCAGGTCATACGACTGGCTAAATATATTGCTAAGGTGAGAAGATTTACCTATTACTAGAAGTTAAAAATTCTTGTTGAAATTTTCTAAAACGTGAAAAAGCCATCTCTATTTGAGATGGCTTTTTTGATAAATATTATATTTTGAAAATGTACTAAAACTTTACAGTACTCATCGTTTCCAGCGCTTTACCAATTAGAGTATCTCCTTTTATAATTTCAAAGGTCTCCTTATTTGCTGTATCATCATGCAATACTCTGGTCAATACCTGAGCTACATCTGTTCTGGAAATAGATCCTTGCTCACTTAATTTATGTGACAATTGGATATGCTGCGTACCTCCGTCATTAGTTAATGCCCCTGGTCTTACAATGGTATAATTAAGACCGCTGTTTCTAAGATAGATATCTGCATGGTGTTTTGCTACCATATATTCATGCAATTCTTTCACTTCTTCTGGTTGATCAGCCCCCATAGAACTTAACATGACAAACTTCTTGATATGGTTAGCCATGGACGCATCTATAAACCTCTTTGCTCCTTCTTGATCTATTTCTACTACATTTTTACCACCAGACCCAGCTGCAAATATGACTTTATCCATATTTTTACAAGTATGAGAAAGGTCTTCAGCGAGATCTCCCATAATCCATTGGACATTTTGATCTTCAAAAAAAGATTTTTGATCCTCTTTACGTATCATCGCTATAGGCTCAAAATACTGAGATTCTTTTAAAAAGTTTACAAT